>Ga0316202_10000033_pt1:0-132500 | contig 258204 bp, 252 predicted proteins | sample 3monrhotite_MG_FD_204934 | JGI IMG/M metagenome (GOLD analysis project Ga0316202, IMG submission 204934) | Microbial mat bacterial communities from mineral coupon in-situ incubated in ocean water Damariscotta River, Maine, United States -... | ecosystem: Environmental > Aquatic >...
AAGAACATTTCCCGCTATTTTTAAAGGAATGTGAGTGGCATTTTAACAACAGTGATTCGAGAACGCAATTAAAACAGTTAAAACAATGGGTTAGAGAAAATAATTGCTAGTTATCTGGGACAGCCCCAATATCTATTGAATTGACCGCACAATTGGGCGTGAATCATGATTCACGCCCATATTGCTGCAGTGGCAGCTCTTCCAGCACTGGAATTATTATCGCTAAAAAACTTTCATTGGCTCATTGGATGGCACCGTGCCACTTGAAATTGCTGCTCACATTTGTGTTGGTTCGAAAGCATCGTGGGATTTGACATCCTCAGAAGTTGTTCAATACGAGAACATGCCGACACTTTCAGAACTTATTGCCCTCATACATACCAACACATAATTCTTAAGTAAAAAACACCTTTAGCTAAGCGCTTTAGATAGAGCCTCTTTAAACATCTCAGGTGTTAGACGTTTTGTCTGTGTATTGTAACGAGAACAGTGGTAAGAGTCATAGAGCGTTCGCCCATCGGGAAGTGCGTGTGATGCACCATGTGCAAACTTCAATGCACTCAGTTTCAAACCATACGCCCGCAGTACCGCCTGATGCGCAATCAGCCCCAGTGCAAAGAGATTACAATCTGACGGAAGCTGCTCTATTTCATGCTCAAGAAACGGATTACAGTTGCGAATTTCTGAGGTCTCCGGCTTGTTTTGAGGAGGGAGGCATTTCACAGCATTGGTAATACGTACACCCGTAAGCTCAAGGCCATCATCAACATGTTCGGAAACCGGGCTATTGGACAGGCCCAAATCAAAGAGCGTTTGATAGAGGAGTACCCCAGCGAAATCACCGGTAAATGGGCGCCCCGTCTGATTGGCTCCATGCATGCCGGGGGCAAGTCCTACGACCAACAGTTTTGGAGATCTGTCTCCAAAGGCAGGAACCGGTGCCGCAAAGTAAGATGGATGCTTTTCACGCACATCATCCAGAAACTCGGCAAGCCTCGGGCAGGCTCTGCATTCCGGATTAAATACGCTCAAATCAGGGGACTTCATATCAAATAGCCGACTTCAACTTTTCAGCCAGAGCCCGAAGCGCTCGACCACGATGGGATACTGATGCCTTCTCTTCAGGCGCAGCGTGAGCAAAACGCTTCTCAAGCTCTGTCGAATAAAACAGCGGGTCATAGCCAAACCCATGATCGCCATCCAGAGCATCCATAATCACGCCATTCACTCTGCCTTCAGCAGTTACAGGATATCTCTCATCCGGGAAGGCAAGATGAAGTGCGCAGACAAAGTGAGCGCTTCGATCTTTCGTACCAGCCATCTCATTCAGCAGCTTGGCATTGTTATCACCATCACTGGCATGCTCACCGGCATAACGGCTGGAGAAGACTCCAGGATCACCAGAAAGAGCATCAACACATAACCCTGAATCATCCGCCAGAGCTGGCAATTTGTTAGCATAGGCAAAAGCCTCTGCCTTTTTAGCCGCATTCTCCGCAAAAGTTTCGCCATCTTCATCCACGTAGACAAATGCTGTCGCATCAGAGGGTATTACTTCAATACCCAATCCGGATAGAATCGCGACAATCTCTTTACGTTTTTTTGTATTGCTACTGGCAATCACCATTTTCATTGAAAAAACACCTGATGATCTTTTTATTCGCCTGCTGCCCGAAGCTGTAGAGAAGCCAGGTCTGTTATGCCTTTATCTGCCAATATCTTCAGCTCCATGAACTGATCCCATGCCAGAGGTTTGTCTTCAGCAGTTGCCTGCACTTCAATCACACCACCATCCGGAGTCATTACAAAATTGGCATCCATCTGAGCCTGTGAATCTTCAGAGTACTGCAGATCGAGAAGCCCACGATTTTCAACAAAACCACAGCTAACTGCGGCAACTTGACCCATCACCGGATCGTTCTCAATCGTGCCATTTTCAAGAAGCGTGTTGATAGCGCGACGCAGTGCTACCCAGGCCCCGGTAATCGCAGCTGTACGTGTGCCGCCATCGGCCTGCAACACATCACAATCCAGGCTGATTGAGCGCGGCCCAAGCTGATCCAGATCAACCACAGCCCTGAGCGAACGACCAATCAGGCGCTGAATCTCTACTGTACGCCCTGTCTGCTTGCCACGCGCTGCTTCACGACCACCACGGGTATGAGTTGCTCGTGGCAGCATGCCATACTCGGCTGTCACCCAACCACGATCCGTACCGCGCAAAAATGGCGGCTGACGCTCTTCAACACTGGCGGTACAAAGCACGCGTGTGTTGCCAAAGCTGATTAGGGCCGAGCCTTCAGCGTAATTGTTAAATGTTGTATCAATTGAGACAGAGCGGAGCTCATCCGCTTTACGATCTTCGCGCATTCTTATTCCTCTGAATTTAAAGTGTTCGAACTATTTTCCGGCCAGCCAGATTTTCAGCTTATCGGCAGGGAGCATCCCTCCAAGCTTTCTGCCATCACGGGCGATAATGGTTGGTGTACCATTGATATTTAATCTGCCAGCAAGAGCTGCAATTTCATCCAGTGGCGTATTACAACCACCTCCGCTGATCGGTTTGTCATCCAGCATCACCTGTAGTAGTGCGGCATGCCGGTCTTTGGCACACCAGATTGCTTCCGACTTTCTTCTCGCATCAGGATGAAGCTGCGTCAACGGGAACAGAAAAGTATAAACTTTAACCCCTTTGATGCCCTTCAGACTCTCCTCAAACTTTTTGCAGTATGGGCAATCCGGATCGGTGAACACGGCCATCTCTGTGCCGTTGGAATCACCGGAGACGACTGCTTTATCCAGCGGCAGCACACTCCAATCGATTCTGTTAATCTGCTCAAGTCTCACTGCCGTCAGATCTTTTTTGGTAGCCGTTTCAAAAAGATGCCCACTGATCAGATATTTCCCACTTCGATCCATGTAGTAGATATTATCACCTGTTTTAATCTCATAGATACCAGAAACAGGTGTGCGACGTATAGAATCGATCTTCATATCAACATTATGTTTACGAATCTGGTCGGCTATCTTTGGTGCAATATTCTCATCGTCAGCCGCATATAGTGAGACTGGCAGGAACATCAACAGAACTAAAAGAAATCGCATAACTTCCCCCTTTACTATCTTTGAATTAGCGACCGACATGTTGGAGAAGCCATCTCCACCCTGCAAGTGCAATTTCCGCGACCTTCTAAAGCAAGAGGAGGAGGCTAAAAAAACTATGTGAGAAACTTAACTATCTGATTTTAGTGCCCGAAGCACGCTTTCGCTATCCGCACGCTCGTTCCAATGCAAAGCACCAATTCGAGTTTCTCGAATTGTGCTGTCAGCACCGATCACCAGAGTCGTTGGTAGCCCACGAACACCCAGACGCTGAGCTTTGATCATATCACCTTTGAGGGCGGGAAAACTAATCCCTTGCGACTGCAGAAACGCAGCAGCAGCAGCAATATCGCGATCAAGAGAAACAATGATCATCTCTACATCGCTGTTCGCCTTACTCCACGCCTCCATAACAGGCATTTCACTTCGGCATGGTGGGCACCAGCTTGCCCAGAAATGGAGCACAACCGGCTTGCCCTTATAGTCAGCCAGTGATTTAACCACCCCTGAACTATCTTCCCACTCAAACTCCACAGCAAACGATGGCGATGCTAAAATGAACAGCCCGGCAATAAGAGCAGTAAGTTTAGATTTCCAGTTAGACATAATCTGATTCCTCATTTTCATTTTACAGTGGTCGGAGTTTCGCGTGATTTCTTGCAACAATCAGTTTCAACCGTAAGCTTTCGCTCCATGCGTCGCATCACATCTCTGCTCATGATCGCTGCACTGATCTCAGTCAGCAGCCTTCCTATGCTTCCGCTGTCACCCGTCTGTCACGCGGCAGAGGCTAATGCGGAATGCGATACATGTCACACCGACGATACCGTTGAGCATGGCTCCAAACATGAAGAACACGCCCATATGATGCATGGCAAACAGGGCACGGAGATGCATCACCAGAGCAGTGAACATCAAACCATGCAGCATAAAAAAGGGAGTCATGACCATGGTGGTATGATTCCAGATAAAGAGTCCGGTGATCATCAGATGCATCAAAAGCCCGATTCCATGCACCAACATAAAGGGGCTTTTTCTGCAGCAGAGAAAGAGTGCCGAATAGAGTGTGGCTGCGGCTGCAACAGAAGTGTGGATGGGTTCCCACAGGTACTCTCTCCACACCTCATACCCGTTATTAATTTTGAAACAGACGAACAGGTTGTTCGTATTAAGCCGGAAATTCTTTCTGCTCTTCAATCAATCAACGAAACTATACCCCCTCCACCTCCTAAACGTTCCTGATAAATCCCAACCAATTGATCCTGGCAACTGCCGGGAGCTGACGCGCATGCTTTTTCAGACCCTGTATGTCCGGGTCGAATGAATCGTTTGCCGTGATTTATCATCAAACATTTAGGAGATTAAATTGAAAACAACAAAAATTCTGGGTATCGCATTTGCGGCAGCCCTAAGCATGACTGCTGTAAACAGTGCTGTAGCAAGTGAATGTGGCCTGTCCTGCTGTATTGCAGCTGGTGTTGATGGCGTAGGAAGCGCAACTGGCGTTACCCTTAGTCTGCAGTATGACACTATGAATATGAAAACCATCAAACAGGGTACCAGCAAACTATCGCCTCAGCAGGCGCAGCTTGTCGATGGTGGCATGAAAGAAGCGGTTCCAACCAAGATGGTAATGTCAAAATATGCAGTGAACATGTCGTACCGTCATGATGAAAATAACGCCTTTATTCTGACTGTACCTTACATCATCAACGACATGGATATGTTAAGACCAAACGGAACTTCAATGACTATGGATACCATCAGCGGCATGGGAGATGTCTCACTGCTGTATATGCGTGACCTTTACAAAGATGCCGATATGCGCACCCGTCAGCGCATCTCTGTTGGTGTCGGTGTGAAAGCGCCTACCGGAAAATCCAAATCGCGCAGTGCAACAACAGGCAATCTGGTTCATATGATGATGCAGGCCGGTACCGGCTCATGGGATGGTCTTCTGCTTGCCAACGGAACCTTTGCGTTTGGCGAACACGAAGATGGTGGCGCACAGTGGTTCCTCAGCCCGTCAGCCATGTATCAGATCAACACCAAAAACGATCTGGGCTACAAGGTTGGCAATCGTCTGAACTACGATCTTTCTGCACGCTATCGCGTCTCATCCAGCTTCAATGTAAAACTGGACATGAACGGTGTCTACTCCAGTAAAGACAGCACAGATGGCACCATCGATACAGCCTCACCGACCAACCTGGTAGCATACCAGAACCCGATGTCGATTATCGATAAGGTTCAAAACACAGGCCTGCACTCTATTTTTCTCTCTCCAGGTGCTCAGTGGGTAGTAACACCTGAGTTTATTCTCAGTGGCGAGTATCGCATTCCGGTCTACCAGAATGTGAACGGTGTTCAGCAAGTGACTGATAACTGGTTCTTTCTACGCGCAACCACGCGTTTTTAGCACCAGACAAACCAGAGGGAGCCGTCTAGGCTCCCTTTTTTGTTTATTCAAGGAGACAAAAGATGAAACAACTTTTTACGCTATTGGCCCTGCTGCTTCTGATGCCTTTACAGGCTGCTGCAGAGATCGTGGTTGAAGATGCCTGGGTTCGACTTCCTCCACCGGTTGCCGACACTGCTGCCGGATATATGACCATCCGCAACCACGGTGACAAAGCCGTTGAAATAACAGGCATTAAAACCGGCATTGCTGATCATCCGGAATTCCATTCCATGGAGATGCATGATGGTATGATGCATATGCAGAAGATGGGGAAGGTGATCATCCCCGCACATGGTGGTATCAGCTTTGATCCGGGCGGCAATCACCTGATGCTGATCGGACTTACTAGAGTAGTTAAAGCCGGTGAACACCTGATGATCACACTGGAAACATCAGATGGGAAATCGACCATGGTCCACGCAGAAGTGCGGGATATGCGCAGTAAAACCACCCACTCAAACCAGCATGAGAATGATGATGACCAACACGGTCATCACGGCATGCACTAATTCTGGAGAACTTTATGAATCAGAAAACAGATCAAACCAACACGGCTATTTCAGAAGAGCGTCGCAACCTGCTGATTGGTGCAGGCATGCTCGGAGCAGGTGCACTTGCAGCTGCCACAGCAGCCTCTCCGGCATTTGCAGGCGACCATAAGCATCACCATGAAAGCAGCAACAGGCACGCAGCCCTGATCGCATCACTTCACGCATGTGTCAGCACCAGTGAAGCCTGCATTGATCACTGTATGACCAGCTTCAAGTCCGGTGACACTACACTGGCGAAATGTGCAGAGATCGTGCTTGAGACCATGGCTTTCTGTGCTGCCCATGCAAAGCTCGCCTCCTACGATTCAGCAAACCTGAAAGCGATGAGTGAACTCGGCATAAAAATCTGTGCCGATTGTGAGAAAGAGTGTCGCAAACATGAAAAGCACGCCTCCTGCAAAGCGTGTGCTGATGCATGTGTTGCCTGCATCAAGGAGTGCAAAGCATTTCTTAAGGCCTGAGGGTTTTGCACATAGATTGTTTGGCCTCCTGCCAAAAATCTTTATGAGCATGAAAAACGCGGTTTTCCATGCTCTTACAAAATAGGCGGCCATAGCCGCCCATTTTGGCGACCCGTCCATGGGTCGCACGGAAGTGCTCAACGATTTAGCTCTTCCTTAAAACAACCTCAACATTTGACCTGCTGTAACAGAGTCAACAGCATAACCGGCCGGTGGATTACTCCATCGGCCGTTTTGGTTTCAACCCATCCCTAGGAGTTTACATTGGCATCCCTCTTTTCACGACTCACCAAAGGCCTCAGCCGCAGCCGCAACTCTCTCGCTCAGATACTGCCGACCAAGACCGAAAAAAAGCCGCTATCAGAGAGTGAGTGGATGGATGTAGAGGATGGCCTGATCATGGCCGACTGCGGTGCTGAACTGGCTATGAGCCTGGTTGAAAAAGCCAAAAAAGATCGCCGTGATCCACTCGCCTCACTGAAACAGGCGATGACTGAGAAAGTGGAGAATCACGCGCCTATTCAGCATCCCGACTCTGGACCATTTGTTCTGCTGGTGATCGGCGTGAACGGCACAGGGAAAACCACCACCATTGGTAAGCTGGCAACGATGTTTGCCAATGAGGGAAAAAAGGTTCTTGTAGGTGCTGCTGATACTTTCCGCGCTGCTGCTGTAGATCAACTGGCTGTATGGGTTGAGCGTGCCGGTGCCGATCTGATCAGACAGCATGATGGCGCAGACCCCGCTGCTGTTGCTTTCGATACTGTTCAGAGTGGTGTTTCCCGTGGCTATGATGTGATCATTGTCGATACAGCCGGAAGAGTTCAGACCGACAGAGGATTGATGGATGAGCTGGCCAAAGTGCGTCGCGTGATTACCAAAGCCTATCCGCATGCACCCCATGAAGTGTGGCAGGTGGTTGATGGCGGTACCGGGCAGAATGCTGTTGTTCAGGTTGAGAAGTTCCGTGATACCGCTGGCACTACTGGCCTGATCGTCACCAAACTTGATGGCTCTGCCAAGGGTGGCATCGTACTGCAACTTGCCGACAAGTTTAATCTCCCAATCCGATATGTCGGTGTAGGCGAAACACTGGAAGACCTGATGCCGTTTGATGCTGAGGCCTTTATCACCAGCCTGCTACCGGAACAGGGTGAATTGGCAGAGTAACCCATTTGGACGCGCTCTTTGCCTCTTCAGATTAGAGGCAGGAAGTCCCGAATCAATTTGAAACCCCTGACCACCGGTTAGGACTATTTCACATTTTATGTTACCATCTATTTCATAAAGAGACTGAAGGCTTCTTCGAGAACATTCTTTGAATAAGCCCCTCCTGTTTTCCCATCATTTAACAGTACCACTTTCTTGAAACTCTGAAGCGCTTGCGACAGAGCAGAACACAACCAAGCAAGCTCATTTGCGGCACTGATCATTCGTTCATGAAATTCCACGTATCTAACAAAGAGGAAACATCATGAACACACTGTCACTGGGAGTCATTGGCACTTCAAAAAAGACGGATGAGCGACGTCTACCCATCCATCCTGAGCATCTCGCTCGAATTCCTGAACAGCTCCGTAGCCAACTGATATTTGAAGAGGGCTATGGTGCATCATTCGGTATTTCAGATTCAGAGATTGCTGCACAGAGCGGCGGCATCGCCTCACGCCACGAACTGCTGGCCGACGTTGGTTCAGTAATCATTGCCAAGCCGGTACTGGCCGATCTGCAGGAACTTAAGGAAGGAGGAACCCTTTGGGGCTATGTCCATTGTGTTCAGCAACGCGACATCACTCAGGCTGCACTTGATCGTAAGCAGACGCTCATTGCCTTTGAGGATATGTTTGTTTGGGGGCCAAACGGTCAGATGGGGCGTCACACATTCTACAAAAATAACGAAATGGCTGGCTACTGTGCCGTCATCCATGCGCTACAACTTAAAGGTATTGATGGCCACTACGGCAACCAGCGCAAAGTGATCATTTTCAGTTTTGGTGCGGTCAGCCGTGGCGCGATATACGCGCTCAAGGCACATGGTTTCAGAGATATCACCATCTGCACCCAGCGCCCCGATCATGAGGTGCGTGAAGAGGTGCTTGATTGTCACTACGTCAAGATCAGGAAAGGCCGTGAGGGCGAGCCACGCATGGTCGTGGTCGAACACGATGGAACCTTGCGACCACTGACCGACCTGATCAGCGAAACCGATATCATCGTCAACGGCACCTTTCAGGAAATGGAAAGTCCTACCGACTTTGTCATTGAATCGGAAAGTGCTCATCTCAAACCCAACAGCCTGATTATTGATGTTAGTTGTGATGAGGGCATGGGATTCTTTTTTGCCAAACCCACCACATTCAAAAATCCGATGTTTAAGTTTGAAACCGTCGATTACTACGCCGTAGACCATACTCCCAGCTATCTCTGGGAGAGTGCAACACGCTCAATCTCTGCTGCACTTGTTGTTTATCTGCCATCCGTGCTGGCAGGCCGAGGTAGCTGGCAGAATAATGAAACCATTCGAAAGGCTATAAACATTGATAGCGGTGTGATTCAGAATCCCTTGATTCTATCATTCCAAAAGCGTGAGCTGCTCTACCCCCATGACCACTTCAACCTGATTGAAAACAGTGAATAACCAATCGGATCAGGCTCGATTAATTTTAGACGGTTAAAACAACTCTTCAGCAACTGAATCGGCAAAAGGCAGTCCTTCACCGGTCAAATGGAGTCTATCCCCCTCCCAGATCAATTGCCCTCTCTCCAACCATGGAGCGAGCTCGGTGGTAAAACAGGATTGTATATCGACACCGAAATGTTCAGTGAACCACGCATTACTAATACCGCCTGTGCGGCGAAGCCCCTGCCATAGTGCTTCAGCCTCGGCGGTCTCTTTCGATAGCTTCTCATCAGTGTTGGCCGCCCTTCCATCCAAAAGGGCGGACTCGATATATTTCTCCGGTTTTCGGATGTTGCTGTAGCGAGTCACTCCCCCGTCACCCATATCCCATTTTCCCGATGCTCCTGCTCCGATTCCAATATAATCCTGGTAGAGCCAGTAACCATCGTTGTGGCGGCATTTCATTCCGGGCTTGGAAAAATTAGATACCTCATAGGCTTCATAGCCCGCTTCGGCCAGTCGCTCTCGTGTTTTATAAAGGAACTCAAGCGCCAGTTCATCATCCGGCAATTGCGCTGCGACCTTCTCGACCTCGGCGGCCAACTTCGTGTGCGGTTCCACGGTGAGTTGATAGCAGGAGATATGTTCCGGCCCCAGTCTCATCACTTCATCAAGTGTCTTAAACCACTGCTCAAGCGACTGATTCGGTAGCCCATACATCAAATCAAGATTGATATTTTCGAACCCTGCCGCCCTACCGGCATTAAGGGCGGCAACTGCCTGCTCACCGCTATGGATCCGCTCCAGCCATTTGAGTTCAACATCATTCAGGCTCTGCACACCGATAGAGAGACGATTGACTCCAGACTCTCTGAACCCTCTGAAATTCGCCTGATCAACGGTTCCGGGATTGGCCTCAAGTGAAATCTCAATATCGTCACTGAACCGGAAAAGTTCGGAAGCCTTCGAGATCACTGATTCAATCAGCGAAGCGGGAGCGAGCGACGGTGTGCCGCCACCAAAAAAGATAGAGCTTACGGTTCGATTTGAAAATTGTGGTTGTTCAGCCCAAGCGGCAGTCTCTGTTAACAGCGCTTTCCGGTATCTGACCCAATCATGGCTATCGCGCACATGAGAATTGAAATCACAGTAGTGGCACTTATGCACACAGTAAGGAATGTGCACATAGAGCATTAAAGGTTTAATTACAGGCATCGATAATTTAATAGATTTTGCTGTCAAGAGATTCATTGTGATCTTCAATGTTGGAAGGCAAGGCGCGAAGAGCGAAGTTTGCTACTAGCAAACGAGCGATGAGCAACGAAGCATGCCGACATTTGAAGGTCACAAGAGAGCTATTTCGTAGTGTTCGGGCGATAAGTTGGAGTCACTCTTAAAGCTAATCTCTTTACCCAGAAACGATTCAAGCGCAGCGACATCTTCACCCTCTTCACCCAACATCAGGTCAATCAAGCTAGGGTGTGCAATCACCATCAGTTTTTCACATGGATAGGCACGTGCTTCCGCAACGATCTCCCTGAACAACTGATAACAGATCGTGGTCAGGCTTTTTACATGTGCCGAACCATGGCAACGCTCACACTCTTCCTGGAGCACCCTGCCAAGAGAGTCTCTTGTCCGCTTTCGCGTCATCTCCACGAGCCCAAGTGATGAGAGCTGAGCCACGTTGGTCTTCGACTTATCCCGTTTCAGCGCTTCGTTAAGTACCTCCATCAGTCGGGCTTTGTTCTCATCTTCCTGCATATCAATGAAATCAACGACAATGATACCACCAAGATTTCTCAGCCTAAGTTGATGAACAATCTCTTTTACAGCTTCCAGATTGGTTTTAAACCCGGTCTCCTCCATATTTCGAGAGCCAACAAATGAACCTGAATTAACGTCAATCGCAACCAAAGCCTCTGTCTGGTCAATCACAATATGACCGCCGGATCTGAGTGCGATTTTGCGCCCAAGCGCTCTATCAATCTCAGCTTCAACACCATATACATCAAAAATCGGACGTTCACCCGGATAGTAGTAGAGTCGTTTAGCCACCTCCGGCATGAATCTTCGAGCAAACTTTTTCATGCTCTGATACGCCTCTCGCGAATCAATGTGAATTTTCTCTACCTCATCATCAACATAATCACGCATGACTCGTAGATATAGGTTCAGATCAGTGTAAATCATCGAGCCAGCTGCCGCGTGCGTACTTCTCTTATCAAGATCCTGCCAGAGACGATGGAGAAACTCTAAATCCTGCTTCAGGTCTGCGACGGCACGGCCTTCTGCTACCGTTCGAATGATCAGCCCTCCACCTTCAGGTTTAATCTCCTCACCAATTGCAAGCAGGCGCTCACGCTCTTCTGTCTCCTCCAGTCTGCGGGCAATGCCGACATGGTCTACACCGGGAAGATATACAAGATATCTTCCCGCAAGACTAAGCAGGCTGGTCAGCCTTGGGCCTTTTGAAGCGATAGGATCTTTTGAGACCTGAACCAGGATATCCTGCCCCTCTTTCAACAGTGTAGAGATAGGCGGAATGGTACGGCGATTACTCTCCTCCTGGCTGACATCTCCCACTGCCGACTCTTCTGAGCTATTTTCAACTTCTTCAGCAGCCGCCAGCTCCACATCATCTGATTCCGGAATCGCAATATCTCCGGCATAGAGAAAACCGGACTTCTCCATGCCAATATCTACAAAAGCCGCCTGAATGCCGGGCAGAACCCTTTGCACTCTGCCTTTGTAAATATTGCCCTTAAGGCCGCGATCACTCTCACGTTCAAGATAGAGCTCTTCAGCCAGACCACTCTCAATCCGGGCTATACGTGTCTCAAACGGTGCAACATTCACCAGCAACTCTGCACTCATTCAGTCCTCTCCCTTTGAAGCTTCATCAATAGCTCTCTGGTTAAAGCAACAGGCAGGCCAATCACATTGTCCATCGGCCCCTCAATCGCTTCAATAAAACTGGCCGCCCCTGCCTGAATCGCATAAGCGCCCGCCTTATCCAACACCTCATTGTGCTCCAGATAAACATCCAGTTCACTGTCATCAATATCACGAAAGCGAACGCGGGTTGCCACCATGCCATCCAGAGTTTTTGCTCCCAGCCGCACGCAAACCGCAGTAAACACATTGTGCTCTCTACCTGAAAGGCGCTGAATCATCACCTTAGCTTCTGACATATCTTCCGGCTGACCCAATGCGCTACCATCAAGTGCCACAAGGGTATCTGCTGCAATAACAGGGTGGTCATCAACCGAACATGCCGCCGCTTTCATCCGGCAAAGGCGTTGAACCATTCTGTCCACCGATTCGTTCGGTAGAGGCGTCTCATCCACATGGCTCGGCCGAACCTCTACAGCAAAGCCCGCAGCTTGTAGCAGCTGTAGCCTTCGGGGTGATTTTGATGCCAAAATAACTTCCATGCCCCGATCTTAGTATCTATCCACTAAAATCACAGGCTTTTTCCGAACGCAAAAGAGGGCATACTTGCACCTTGGTCACGGAGGTCATGATGTCTGACATACTCTCTACTGAAGAACTCGCCCGTTTTAATCGTCATATTATCCTGCCTCAGGTTGGCCTTGAGGGTCAGGAGAAGCTTAAGCAGGCAAAGGTACTCTGTGTGGGAACCGGAGGTTTGGGTAGCCCGATATCACTCTACCTCTCCGCCGCAGGTGTCGGCACCATCGGCCTGGTTGATTTTGATGTTGTGGATGATTCAAACCTTCAACGCCAGATCGCCCACTCCACCGCAGATATCGGCCGCCCTAAAGTTGAATCAGCAAAAGATACGCTGATCGGTATCAACCCTTTTTTGGATGTGCAACTGCATGGCGACGGCATCACTCGGGACAACGCCCGTGAAATTATCAGTCAATATGATCTTGTAGTGGATGGAACTGATAACTTCCCAACCCGTTATCTGGTCAATGATGCCTGTGTACTCGAAGGTAAGCCGCTGATCTATGCATCCATCTTCCAGTTTGAAGGCCAGGCGACTGTATTCAACTATGCTGAAGGCCCATGCTACCGTTGTCTCTATCCGGAGCCACCACCACCCGGGCTGGTTCCTTCGTGTGCTGAGGGTGGCGTGCTTGGCGTACTGCCCGGAGTCATCGGTGTTATTCAGGCAACCGAAGCGGTTAAAATCATTTTGGACAAAGGCACCACGCTCTCCGGACGCCTGATGCTCTATGATGCGATGGATATGAAGTTCCGCGAGGTGAAATTGCGCCGTGACCCATCATGCCCGGCGTGTGGTGACAACCCCACGATCGGCGATGTTGAGGCCTATGAACAGTTCTGCGGTCTGCCACCAAGTGAAACGCTTGAGCAGGAAGAGGTTCTGGAAGAGCACGACATCACACCGACACAACTCAAATCAATGCTTGATGATAATCCCGACCTCTACATTCTTGATGTACGTGAACCACATGAACTCACCATCTGTCGAATTGAAGGATCATGGGAGATTCCACTAGGTGTACTTCCTCTTCGTTATGCTGAGGTTCCGACAGACAGACCTGTGGTTGTGCACTGCAAGATGGGTGGACGTTCAGCACAGGCAGCCGAATTCCTTCGTAGCAAGGGTTACAGCAATGTAAAAAACCTGACAGGAGGCATTTTACGCTGGATTGATGATGTCGATTCATCCCTGAAAAAATATTAACAGAGGTAGCAAACAGATGAATTTTAAAAATGTTGAAATAAAGAAGAAAGCTAACATCTATGATGGTGGTAACGTCACCAGCCGGACCATCATCACCGCAGAGGGTGAAACCAAAACATTGGGTATCATGCTGCCGGGCGTATATCACTTTGCTACAGAAGCACCTGAGCGTGTGGAGGTGCTCGGTGGCCTCTGCCGCGTACTTTTAGAGGGTGCGAGCGAATGGCAAAACTTTAAAACAGGTGAGAACTTTCATGTTGCAGGTAACAGCTCATTTGACATTGAAGTGATCGAACTGTTCGACTACATCTGTCACTTCGAGTGAATACCCGCCCCTCATTCAGATGGCTCGGACAGCAGCCCTATCTGTCGATGTGGGAAAAACTTCAACATCGTGCTTCCGCAGTGGCAAAGGGCAGTGAACATGAAGTAATCTGGAGTTGTGAACATGAACCCGTTTATACCACAGGCCGCAGAGCCGTGGATAATCGTGAACAACCTGAGCTGCCAGCACCCCTGATCCATGTCGATCGGGGTGGCGAAACTACATTTCACGGCCCTGGCCAATTAATGCTTTATCCAATCATTCATCTGAAGCAGCGGCAAATCCCACCGAGGACATATGTTCATCTACTCGAACAATCGTGCATCAATCTGCTGGCCGAATGGGACATCTCTGCTGAGCAGCGCTGCTCGCTTCCGGGTGTCTGGACTGATGAGGGGAAAATCGCGGCGCTTGGACTACGCATTAAAGAGGGTGTGGCATACCACGGCATGGCTTTGAATGTGATGGTTGAGCCAGACTGGTTTGCAGCCATCAACCCCTGCGGAACAGGTCTGAAGAGCGTAAATCTGATTAGGTACGTTGATAAAACACCCCAACCACCCCTACTTGCTGAGCGCTGGCAACATCACCTCTCCACCCTTCTGGCCGCGAATTGATTGAACTTTCAGCGTTAAGCGTTAATGTTCGCGACTTTTCTAGAAATGGGATATACTCCATTTATATACTTTCATGCTGTGGAGGCATGCGATGGCACTGACTAAGAAACAACTGGGTGATTTTGAGAAGCAGCTAACTGAATGGCGCGCTGAACTCGAGCTCGGCCAAACTGAAAACATGCATGCTATGCACGAGCAAGAGCAGAATGCATTCCCTGACCCAACCGATCAGGCGAGCATGGAGACTGACCGCAACTTTGATCTTCGCATCAAAGATCGCGAGCGCAAACTGATTAAAAAAATTGATCAGGCAATCAACCGTATCAAAGAGGGTGAATTTGGCGCCTGTGACTCCTGCGGCGGTGACATCAGCGTAAAACGTCTTCAGGCACGCCCTGTAACCACACTCTGCATTGATTGCAAAACAGAGCAGGAACAGGAAGAGCGCACCCGCATCGACTGATCTCTCAATCCCTGCACTGGAAGTTTAATCTGAAGGCGGCATCGTTATCGATAGCCGCCTTCACTTTTTGTGGCATAGTAGCTACGCTATCTTGCAAGGTTGATGAATGAATTTCAGGAGGGTCCGTGCTGCAGTCTATTGCCGAATTTATTGATCACCATCAACGCTGGTTCGGCTACCCACTGATAGTCGTAATGGCGCTTCTGGCATTTTCTACAGCACTGATTCACCCCGACTTCATCGAGCAGATTGAACTCAAATCTCTGGATCAACGCTTCAAAATTCGTGGCCCAATCACACCTGATTCACGTGTTGTCATTGTTGCCGTTGATGACAACTCACTCTCCGAAGTTGGCCGATGGCCATGGTCTCGCGATAAAATAGCAGGGATTGTCGATAACATTCTAAACAAGTATGGAGCCAAGGCTATCGGCTTCGATATTGTTTTTTCTGAGAAACAGGCCAACCCGCTAACAGAGAGTATTCGCCTTCTGAAAAAAAGCGGCAATGCCAACAAAACCGTTCAGGAGTGGCTCACTAAACATCAGCAGAGTGGTAATCTAGATGCTCATCTTGAACAAGCATTTCACCAGCACCAGAGCCAGATTATTCCCGGGTATTTCTTTTATGTTGAAGGTAGCGATGTTCCCGCACAGGCACTGAAACGCCTGCCTCAATTCTCCAAGCTAATGCAATCATCAGCCATGACAGCTGAATTCACTGATGATGCAATATCAATCGTGCCGCGGATGGGCGCTGTTGAAGGAAACCTGCCTCAGTTTACTGAATCCGCCGATGCTGTCGGTTTTTTCAACTTCTTTCCTGATCCTGATGGTACGGTCCGTCGTATTCCACTGATCGCAGAACTTGATGGCTATATCTATCCCAGCATGGCGATGCAGACGATTCGTACCTTTCTGGATTGGCCCGATATGTCGGTGAAAGTAGATATTGGCGGTGTCAGTGAGATTCAGGTTGGCGACCGTATTATCCGCACAGATCACACCGGCAACATGCTTCTTAACCACTATGGACCCGGAGAGACATTCACACACATCTCTGCTGCGGACGTCCTTGCTGGGAGAGCAGACCCAAACGCTCTTAAAGATGCCATTGTCATCCTTGGCGTTACCGCCGTTGGTGTTTTTGATTACAGGCCCAGTCCATATGATTCTGTATTTCCCGGTGTGGAAGGACACGCAGCTGCCATCTCCAACATTCTTAACAACGAGGAGATCAGCCGCCCCGGCTACCTCGAACTGCTAGAGCTGCTTTCTGTTTTGATCCTTTCGCTTCTCTGTGGATCTCTGGTATACCATCGGGGCGCAGTGGTGCAGACCATAAGCATATTCGGTGTCCCTCTTCTGATCATTTTTATCTCGCTCTGGTTATTTTCAAATTATGGCCTTTGGTTTAAAGCCAGCTATCTTATTTTGGGGGTTCTGATCTCCACAATTCCAATCACACTGCTCGAATATATTGTTGAATCCCGTAAGCGTGCCTTCATTCACGATGCATTTTCCCACTACCTGGCTCCTGAAGTGGTTGCAAGCCTGGCAGAACACCCGGAAACCCTGCAGTTGGGAGGTTCAGAGCGCCACATGACCGCCATGTTTTCAGACATTGCTGCCTTCTCATCCTTTTCAGAAAACCTCTCACCCCATGAACTTGTCCACTTTCTGAACATCTACCTGACCGCTATGAGTAATATTATCCTCAAACGCGGCGGCACTATCGATAAGTATGAAGGTGATGCCATTATCGCCTTCTTCGGCGCTCCACTGGATATGCCGGATCATCCCACTCAGTGTGTGCTTGCGGCGCTTGAACAGCAAAACGCTCTCCTCAGCCTTCGTGATCAATGGGCGGAAGAGGGATTTCCTGAGATTCACATCAGAATTGGTATCAATGATGGCCCTATGGTTGTGGGCAATATGGGCACCGACAGCTACATGAATTACACCATGATGGGCGATCATGTGAATCTGGCCAGTCGGCTTGAAGGTGTATGCAAGATGTATCGGGTGCCCATTCTGATGAGTCGTGATACTTATCTTCAGGTGCGCGAGGAAGTTGCGGCAACTTTTGTGGATCGTGTAAAGGTTATTGGTCGTGCACAACCGGTTGACCTTTACCTGCCGCTGGCCCCGCGTGATGAAATCAGTGACGCTGATCTGCAACCACATCGAACCTACGAAAAGGCCTGGAGGCTGATGAATCAACATATGTTCGATGACGCAGGAAAGATTTTTGATAAGCTGGTCAGAGAGTTTCCAGACAATGGCCTGTATGAAGTCATGCAGGCTCGAAACAACCGTTATATTAAATCGCCTCCCCCCGATGACTGGGATGGTGTGACTGTACTCAAAAATAAATAACCATGAATATTGAAAAACTGCTGTTTAGTCAGTTCTCGAGCGTAACTCCTCTGGCAAGCTGAAAGTAACATTTTCATCTACCACGTTATGAACCTCAACCTGAGAGCAACCAAGCTTCTCCAGATAAGCCACCACCTTTTGAACCAATACTTCCGGAGCCGATGCCCCCGCAGTGATACCAATTTTTGCTCGGCCCTCAAGCCATGCCGGATCAATATCTTCTGGCCCATCAATCAACCATGCTGCAGCACCTTTTCGCTCTGCCACTTCACGTAGTCGATTACTATTGGAAGAGTTCTTTGAACCAATCACAAGCACTGCATCGCATGCCTCAGACAGCTCCTTAACTGCAGCCTGACGATTACTCGTAGCATAACAGATATCTTCCCGCTTAGGCCCCTGAATACTGGGAAAGCGAGCTCTCAAGGCATCAATGACATCTGCGGTATCATCGACGCTTAAGGTGGTCTGGGTTACAAAAGCCAGCTTCGCCTCATCATCAACCACGAGCACCGCCACATCTTCCGGCGTAGAGACAAGCAGCACAGCTCCTTCCGGTGCCTGCCCCATCGTCCCCTCGACTTCCGGATGTCCTGCATGGCCGATCAGGATCACCTGATCGCCCCGCTGATAGTGGCGTAACAACTCCAGATGAACCTTGGTCACCAATGGACAAGTTGCATCAATAACTCTCAAGCCTCTAACTTTGGCCCGTTCCCGAACACGCTGACTCACACCATGAGCAGAAAAAATAAGTAGAGATCCATCCGGTGCATCATCCACCTCATTAACAAACACAGCGCCCTTCGCGCGTAATCCTTCAACGACAAATTTGTTGTGAACAATCTCATGTCGTACGTAGACAGGCGCACCATAAACCTCAAGCGCCCGCTCCACGATCTCAATCGCTCTATCTACACCCGCACAAAAACCACGTGGCTCTGCCAACACTGCCTGCATCGAAAACTCCTCGTCTATTCCTGCCGTGCAACTTATCATTCATGATTCCCCCTTGAAAGGGGGGGAGTAAAAGCGACAGGAGATTCACAAATGAGCAATTACAAACTTAATCCCGGCGATGCCGCTCCCGATATCGGCCTTCAAACCTGGCCGGAAGGTGAATTGAAGCTATCTGATTATCTGGGCAAGTGGATCATTCTCTACTTCTACCCGAAAGACAGCACATCCGGTTGCACGACTGAGTCATGCGAATTTCGCGATGCCCTGCCCGACTTCTCATCTGCTGATGCAGCCATTGTCGGTGTAAGTCGTGATTCTGTGAAATCGCATGCAAACTTCACTGAAAAACAGTCGCTGAACTTCCCGCTAATTTCCGATCCTGATGAGCTTCTCTGCAAAGCGTTTGATGTCATGCAGATCAAAATGAACTACGGCAAGGAGTACCTTGGCGTGGAACGTTCTACCTTCATCATCAATCCAGAGGGTGATGTCGCCTACGCATGGCGCAAGGTGAAAGTGAAAGAGCATGTAGCCACCGTTCTGGAAACACTTAAGGAACTACAGAGCTAACTTGTTAGAAGGTAAGAAAATCCTGGTAGGAATTGGTGGCGGTATTGCCGTCTATCGAACGGCTGAGCTAGTTCGTCTGTTGTTGAAACAAGAGGCTGAAGTTCGGTGCGTGATGACCAAATCCGCCTGTGAATTTATCACGCCACTTACCTTTGAGGCACTGACCGGTGAAGAGGTACACACCGAACTGTTTGACCTGACCAGTGAACGGGAGATGGGGCATATCCGTCTGGCCCGATGGGCTGACGCTGTGATCATTGCTCCGGCCACTGCCAATCTTCTCACTAAGCTGGCCTATGGTATCGCCGATGATCTTCTGACCACCATCATGCAGGTGGCAGAAGCCCCGTTATTAATTGCCCCGGCGATGAACCACTCAATGTGGAGTTCATCTGCAACTCAGGAGAATGTTGAGACCCTTCGCTCACGTGGCGTTCACTTTTCAGGGCCTGAGAGCGGAGAGCTGGCTTGTGGTGAGGAGGGTGTCGGGCGTTTAAGTGAGCCTGCAACTATTATCGAACGACTGCTTCCGCTGTTAAGTGAGCAGCAACTTTCCGGTCAACGCTGGGTGATTAATGCCGGGCCGACTTGGGAGAGCTGGGATAGCGTTCGCCTGCTTAGCAATCGAGCAACAGGAATGCTTGGTGCGCATCTCGCAACAGCTGCTGCAGCTCTTGGAGCCGACGTTACATTGATTGCAGGCCCCGGCACACCTGCGACTCCCGACACTGTTCACCGAACCAATGTGGAATCGGCAGATGAAATGCTAACTGCCTGCAAAGCCTCCGCAAAAGGGGCAAAACTATTTGTCGGAACTGCAGCAGTCAGCGACTTCCGCTTCAGCAAGCTGATTACTGAAAAGCTTAAACGTGGTGACATTGAGCAGCTACAGATCGAATTGACTGCCAACCCTGATATTGTTGCCACTATCGCTTCAATGGATCAACGCCCAGAGCGTGTCATTGCATTTGCTGCAGAATCATCCAACCATGTTGAACACGCAAAAGAGAAGCTCTCTCGTAAAAGAGTTGATGCCATCTTTACCAATGACGTTACCAACATGGGAAACAGCAATGGTAGTGGCTGGTGGATCACTGCAGAGCAGACCGAAGAGATAGAATCACTCCCGAAAGGTGAGATCGCCGAAATAATTATCGAAAAGATTATGGAGTCAGAGAAATGAGCAACCCAACCGTAGAGATTAAACGACTACCACATGGCGAAGGGCTGGACCTGCCATTCTATGCTACGACTCACGCAGCTGGCGCAGATCTTCGCGCAGCCATTGATTCGGGTATTGTTATTAAACCGGGTGAAAAAGCACTCATCCCTACCGGCTTTGCCATGGCACTGCCAGACAACTTTGAAGCTCAGGTACGTCCTCGCTCCGGCCTTGCGCTAAAGCATGCTGTCACCGTTCTCAACACTCCCGGCACTATTGATGCCGACTATCGTGGCGAAGTCGGTGTGATTCTGATCAATCACAGTGATACCCCTTTCCACATCCAGCGAGGCGACCGGATTGCCCAAATGATTATTGCACCATTCGTACAGGCTGACTTTCAGGCTGTTTCCGAACTCTCTGAAACGGAGCGCGGCGAAGGTGGCTTCGGGAGTTCAGGTAAGAAGTAGAGCTCTTCATGCCCGCCATCGAACTACTCTATCAAGCTACCATTGAGGCTATGGATGATGATTCAAAGCGAATAGTCATCTTTAACGCCCATACTCACCCGCTACTAAAAACTATTGCCGGTAAGTGCAGCACGCTTGCCCTGCTGCAACACTTCAAACCCGAACATAGTGAACTGGCTCGTATGGGACAAAACTGTTCCACCACCTTAACGACAGATCATGACCTTGCTCTACTGATTCCATCAAAAAACAAACAACAGACGCTTGGTTGGATGGCTGAAGCAATGATAAACCTTGTGGATGGTGGAAAACTGACCATCGGCTGTGCCAACAATCATGGTGCCAAGAGTTATGAAAAATCCCTGAAACAGTTAGCCGGAAGTGTGAACTCATCTTCCAAAGCCAAATGTCGAATATTCTCGGCCCGGAAAAGTGAGTCGCTCAACACGGAGCTGGCAGAGCGGTGGATCGCTAATGCTCAGCCCCAAAAGATTGAAAGCCACGGGCTCATTTCACAGCCCGGCAACTTCAGTTGGGAGAAACCGGATATCGGCTCACAACTACTACTCAAACAGCTACCTGCAGACCTTCACGGCAGAGGTATGGATCTCTGTTGTGGTTATGGGCTTCTCTCAGAGCAGCTTCTGAAGAGCTCACCCAATATTGAGTTACTCTATCTAATTGAGGCAGACCGACTTGCACTTGAATGTGCTGAACAGAACATGAAACCGTGGCAGGAGAAGGTTGAAGCCCTCTGGCTTAATGCTTCGGAAGAACCATTGCCACTGAAACTGGACTGGGTTGTCAGCAACCCGCCTTTCCACAGGGGGCAGGAACAGGACCTTGATCTGGGGCAGACCATTATTGCTAACGGATGTAAGTCCCTGAAACGAAGTGGAAAACTCTACATGGTGGCCAACAGAAAACTTCCTTATGAAGCAACGCTTGATCGCATGTTGATGAATCACCGGATCGTGGTTCAGGAACAAGGCTTTAAGATTATTGAGGCTACCAAGGGAGCAGGCAAAGGAAGCGACGAAAGAGCAATCAGGAAACCGGAGATGAGAGAAACTGAAAAAGATGGTTGGGAAATATTCGGTTATGAGTAACAGCAAAGCAGAACGCCTGGACAGGCTTCTATCGAATCTGGGGTATGGCTCCCGAAAAGATGTAGGTTACTGGATCAAGGAGGGGTTGATTACGGTCGATGATAAACCTGCAAAATCAGCATCTCAGAAAGTGGTTGCAGCAGATGTCAGGATCGAAGGCGAGCCTCTGGATCACCCCAATGGTCTTACCATGATCTATCACAAGGCAACAGGATCGGTCTGCTCCCACAAAGAGACGGGCCAACTGATCTATGCCGATTTTCCGGAACGCTGGAGCGATAGAAAGCCCCCGCTTTCCAGTGTCGGACGACTGGACAAAGAGACCTCCGGACTTCTGATTATCACCGATGATGGCCATCTCAATCACCACCTGACCAGTCCAAAACATCACATCTCCAAAACCTATGCCGTCACACTCGACCAGCCCCTAAAGGGCAACGAGGCTGACGTCTTTGCCAGCGGCAAACTGATGCTTGAAGGGGATGAGAGGCCTTGTCTGCCTGCTGAGATGATAGTAGTGGGTGAGAATGAGGCTTCACTTGTGCTGCATGAGGGGCGATATCATCAGGTGCGACGCATGTTTGCAGCGGTGGGTAACCATGTTACAACCCTGACAAGAACCCATATCGGCTGCCTCTCGCTGGAGGAGACCGGAGTTGCTCCGGGTGAATACCAGACTATCGAGCCCGAAACGTTGATTAAGAGGGTATTACCCGGTCAAGAAAAGTAATAAACAAACTGGAGGGGGGATGCACTGGATATATCTAAGTTTTGCAATTGTTTTTGAAGTGGCCGGAACCACGGCGATAAAGCTCTCCGACGGCTTCTCCAAATGGCTGCCATCAACCCTGACGGTGATTCTTTACGTCATCTCCTTCGCCCTGCTGGCACTGGCCCTGAAAAAGCTGGAGGTAGGTATGAGCTATGCCATCTGGGCTGGCGTAGGCACCGCGCTGATCGCCCTGATCGGTGTGCTCTGGTTCAAAGAACCGATGAATGCACTCAAAGCAGTCAGTATCATGTTGATTATTGCAGGCGTCGTAGGGCTTCACCTCTCAGGAGCAAAAGCCTGATTTTACGAACATCTGCTCCTTTAATCGGGCCATTCAATATTACCCTTTGAAGATTCCTACTGACATGTGTTTAGTGTTAAGTCTGGACACGATTTCTCCACTGGCGGAAATTGCAATCAACCCGCCAGAGCCATATATGCTCTTTAACTGATCCATAACTTTGTCGCAGGCTGTAGCAAGTGCATCGCCAGCTTCGACATATGCAGCAACCATACGTGCCATCCCCACTCGCATGATTTTCTCTCCTACCCCAGTGCACGAGACACCTGCAAAACGGTTGGCATACGTTCCGTTCCCAGGAAGCCCTGAGTCGGAAACTCGCCCCTGAAAACAGACCCTACGCCCTCCTGTGGAGGTACCGGCAGCAATGATCCCCTCGTTATCACGCACAACACATCCAACAGTTCCAAGCGAGTCACCGTTTTCACCTACATAGAAACTTTCCACATTGGAATAGGAGAGGTCTCCGTCTAAAGGTTCGATAATATGTTTATGGTCCCTCTCTTTTTTGTGTGTTTGTAGGTCATGCCGTTCGAATCCACACTCCTCTGCAAATGCTCTGGCTCCCAACCCTGAAAGTACTGTATGCATCTCGCTATCGTAAAGCTTCCGAGCTACGGAAATGGGATTCTTAACATCCGAAATCTGGAGTACACAGCCGAGGTCTAGGTGACTGCTCATGATGGCTGCATCCATACGAACCTGACCATCCACCTGCAGGTAGGAACCGGTTCCAGCATTGAAAACGGGATTATCCTCCAATTGAATAATCACCGCTTCGCATATGTCTACTGCAGATTCATCCCCATTCAAACTGGAAGAGACATCATCAACGATCTTCTGAATGATATGCATTCTCTTTTCTGCTTCTTTGGTAATATTGTTGGCACCGCCGTGAGCGATAATCTGAATCGTCATTTATACCAATATCTCCGCCATCTGCTTAAGGTCGCGCTGCATACTGTTGAAGATAGGCAGGTCGGAGTATCGACTAAGCTCCCGAATGCTTAACGGCGAACTGGAGCAAACACCGGAGATCGCATCTGGCTCCAGAGCAAACTCTTCCTTCAGGACCTTCAACCCACCAATTGCACCAAAGGTATCTTGTGCACAAAACACAAGTTTATGGATACGCTTACGGACAATCTCGGACTGCAGGAGCATTGCTGTCTCTCGTTGCAGAATTCCATCTGCAAATTCTACCACCCAATAATTTTTAGAGGAGTTTGCAAACTTTGTATCCAGGCTGGAAAACACATCAAGCATCTCCTCCTCTTCGAGCATGTAGCTTGAAGGGTGCCCCATATAGGTGAAATCAGCCACCTGAGATGCTCCATTGTCCTCCATCAGAAGAATATCCTTGAGACTTGCGGTGCCGGTCACTTTGGATGCGCGAACGGTATGGCCCATGCTGTTCAGGGCCCAGCAGCAGGCCGCTGCAGCAGCGCTCTTGCCACTGTTCATGGCAGTGCCAATGCAAAGAATCATTTTTGCCCTATTATTTGGGCTAGACGGATGTCTGACCGGAATCTTGCTAAAATCGGATGTATTCATCACTGTGCCATCGGCATGGCAGATATATCCAAGGACACGAATTCGGGTTGGGTCACCCACCATCGTACTCTTAAACCTTACCTCTCCGACCATGCCGCTCTGAGAGAGCATATCCACGGATGACTGAAGAGTGGACGGAACAAACCCCTCGTAATAATCAGGGGAGTACCGGTTCCCCATCACAAAAACGGCCCGTGTTCCATCATAAATGCTATGACGGCGTCCCTCTTTGTTTTCCAGGAAAGAGTGCTGTCCAACATATTCAACACGCCCGTAAACCAGGTCACCCTGTCTTGGGCGATGATCCAAGTTTTTGCTGTAGCGCTTGATTTTGGTGCGTGGAACGGTAAACGCCGCACTGGGAAGAATAAAACTTGCTTTGATTTCATTCATGGCCAAACCCCATTGTGTTTATAGACAGAAATTATCTTTTCAATTTGAATTTTCAACAAGCTTTTTTATTTATCTCATAGTTGTTAACGCCATTGAAAATTTCTGAAATCAAGCAAAAAGGCATCTGCGAAAGTTTAATGGGGTGCCTCGACAACACTTTGAATTATTCTTGAAAGAGTGTGAGTGGAGGTTTAATCTGGCTTCATCTAAAGAGCAGTTCATTGACCTGAAAAAGTTGCTCAAAGAATTTTATTAGGTGTCAGCCCCTAATCTTTTTCCGGCATAAAAAAAGCGCCCCGTAAAGAGGCGCCCTGTTAAACATCTAGTGATCAGTGATCGTCGTGATCTTTCTTATGTTCGTCCTCTTTATCGTCATCATCTTCATGATCATCTTTATCGTGATCTTTCTTGTCATGCTTGGATGACTTGTGGTCACTATCATACTTGTCTGAACTGGCCATCGCAGGTGTCGCAATCACGCCAAAAACAAACAGCAGTGTCATTAATTTAAGTAACAAATTACGAATCATCTTAATTCTCCTCAATCCATTGGATATTTCGAGAATAATATAAACAGCTATGGAGCGAGTAAATAGGTGAAATATTTCTGCCTAAGGTTGTTTTCCTGCAGATCGGTGCTACAAATCATGGAATGAAATATCGATCTCTGGGAAACAGCGGCATTGAAGTGAGCCAAATCTGTCTTGGTACTATGACATGGGGAAAGCAGAACAGTCAGCGCGAAGGCTTTGAACAACTCGAATATGCACTGGATCAGGGCATCAATTTTGTCGATACCGCCGAGCTTTATGCCGTACCACCTGAAGCTGAGACCTACGGTGCTACCGAAACCATTATCGGCAACTGGCTCAAGAAAACTGGCCGACGTGAAGAGGTAGTTCTTGCCAGTAAAGTTGCATCTCCCAGAGAGTGGTGCAGCCATATCCGCAGTGGTGACCCCAAACTAAACAGAAAGAACATCACCACGGCTCTGGAAAATAGTCTTAAACGACTCAAAACAGACTATCTCGACCTCTATCAGGTGCACTGGCCTGAACGAAACAGCAACTTCTTCGGGCAACTGGGCTATGCAGGAGAGGATCAGCCTGACACCACCCCGATTGAGGAGACGCTCTCTGTACTTGGTGAGTTTGTAGAGCAGGGAAAAGTGCGCCATGTCGGCATCTCCAATGAGACTGCCTGGGGAACCATGCAGTATCTCCGGGCTTCAGAAGAGCACGGGCTACCCAGAATCCAAGCCATCCAGAACCCATACTCACTGCTTAATCGAACCTTTGAGATTGGTCTCGCAGAGTGCTCACACCGGGAGGATGTAGGTCTTCTGGCTTATTCACCACTTGGTTTCGGGGTGCTCAGCGGTAAATACTGTGGTGGAGCGCTACCGGAAATGAGTCGTCTCGCCCTGTTTGCAGATCGCTACTCCCGCTATTCAAACAATGAAGGCGTCAGTGCAACAGGGAAGTACGTTGCTCTTGCCCATGAGCACGGCATAAGCCCGGCTCAAATGGCTCTGGCCTTTGTGAATAGCCGGCCATTTATCACCGCCAATATCATTGGTGCCACCACCATAAACCAGTTAAAAGAGAATATATCCAGCATAGAGGTCAACCTCTCTGATGATCTTTTGCAGGGCATTGAGGCGATACATATCTCTCAACCCAATCCTTGCCCGTAGCCAACGCCCTGTTTTACATCCATAATTCGCCGCTATGAATTTTGAGGGGATCCAAAACAACCGCCTTCTATCCGTGATTCTTGTTGCGGCCACACTGCTATTTAGCGGCTGCGCAACCGTACAAAACAATCACGATCCTATTGAGGGGATGAACCGGGCAACGGATAGTTTTAATGATGGGTTGGACAGAATCACACTAAAACCTCTGGCTAAAGGTTATGTTGCAGTTACAGACAACAAGATGCGGAAGGCGATTTCAAACTTCTATGACAACATTACCTATCCCAACACAATCCTGAATGGCTTCTTACAGGGTAAGGGCAAACAGGGTTTTTCAGACTTTGCGCGTTTTGTAGTAAACTCAACTATTGGTTTTGCTGGCCTGATTGACGTGGCATCAGAGATGGGGCTTGAAAAACATAACGAAGATTTTGGCCAGACGCTGGCGACCTGGGGAGTCTCTCAAGGCGCTTATGTAGTCTACCCGGTTCTGGGCCCAAACTCAGTTAGAAATACGCCAAACTTCATCACTGAAACAGCAACCGATGGCCTCTTTTGGGCCGGTCTCTTTATTGCGCCACAAGTCACTATTCCTTTGGCAGTATTAAAATACATCGATAAACGTGCTCGCCTGCTAGATGCCTCCGACATGCGTGATGAGCTAGCTCTGGACCCCTACATTTTCACCCGCGAAGCCTGGCGGCAAAATCGTGAATATTTGGTCCATGATGGTAATCCGCCAGCTAATAAATCATCCGGCGAAGATGATGAAGAGTGGGATGACAATGGCGATGAATGGGAAGATGAACCCTCAACTGATAATGAGTCAGAAGAAGCCCCTCAACCTGAGAAAAAATATAAATCCCGAATTCGGATTGGCGATCATTGATATTCCGGATCGGGGGATAGCTGACAAACCTTAAATCAGAGTCTGCTTGAACGTTGACGCAGAAGATGATCTGCAAGCACCAGAGCCAGCATCGCCTCAGCAATCGGAACCGCACGAATACCAACGCATGGGTCATGCCGCCCCTTCGTAACAATTTCGGTCTCATTTCCATGTAGATCAACGGTAGGACGCGGTTTAAGAATGGATGAAGTCGGCTTCAGCGCCAGTCTGGCGTGAATCGTATCTCCATTGGATATGCCACCAAGAATACCACCGGCATGATTGGTCAGGAAACCACTCTTTCGCATAGCATCGCCGAACTCAGAGCCTTTCGCCTCAATACAATCAAAGCCATCGCCAATCTCTACACCTTTAACGGCCTGAATTGACATCATCGCCTTGGCAATATCAGCATCCAGCCGATCAAATACCGGTTCTCCAAGTCCAGGAATCATTCCATGCGCCTGCACCGAAACGCCCGCGCCAATAGAGTCCCCCTCTTTACGAAGAGCATCCATAAACCCGGCCATCTCTGTCGCCGCTTCGGCATCTGGACAGAAGAATGGGTTTTTTCCGATTTCATCCATATCAAAACGGAAGGGGTCAACACGAACCGGGCCGATCTGATCCACCCAACCGTGAATAGAGATACCAAAAGAGACCAGTATCTTTTTCGCTACAGCACCTGCCGCAACACGCACTGCAGTCTCTCTTGCTGAAGAGCGACCACCACCGCGATAATCACGCGCACCATACTTCTCAAAGTAGGTCATATCTGCATGGCCGGGACGAAACTTATCTTTGATCTCAGAATAATCTTTACTGCGTTGATCGGTGTTTCTAATCAGAAGACCAATCGGACAACCGGTTGTTTTACCCTGAAAAACTCCGGAGATGATTTCAACAATATCATCTTCGCGTCTCTGAGTGGTGTACTTGGACTGCCCGGGTTTGCGCCGATCCAGATCGGGCTGAATATCTGACTCACTCAACTCGACGCCGGCAGGGCACCCCTCAACGATAGCTACAAGCGCTGCACCATGAGATTCTCCCGCCGTTGAAACTCGAAATATCTGACCGAAAGATGAACCTGACACGATCTATACGATACCCGGATCGCCAGCGCCGATATGGAAACCACTATCGACATAATGCACTTCGCCCGATACGCCGGAAGCCATATCAGAGAGCAGGTATGCAGTCGTATTACCAACCTCTTCCTGAGAGACATTACGCCCAAGCATGGAGCCACGTGCGCTCTTATCCATCAATTTTCGGAAATCACCAACTGCGGAGGCTGCAAGCGTTCTAATAGGCCCTGCTGATACAGCGTTCACACGAATACCATCACGGCCAAGATCCTGAGCCAGATAACGCGTTGATGCCTCAAGCGCTGCTTTCGCGACACCCATCACATTGTAATTTGGCACTGCACGGACCGCGCCAAGATAGGACATCGTCACCATGCTTCCGCCCTCATCCATTAACTTGGCCGCACGCTGCGCACAGGCAATAAATGAGTAGGCAGAGATATCCAGAGCCAGCTGAAAATCATCACGGGTGGTATCTCTGAAATTACCTTTCAGCGCGTCTTTATTGGCAAAAGCAATAGAGTGAACCATGAAGTCCAGCTTACCCCACTTCTGTTCAACTTTCTCAAAAAAACCATCCATCTGCGCATCATCGCTAACATCAAGAGGCTCAAGAAAAGTTGCATCTACAGACTCTGCCAAAGGGCGGACTCGCTTCTCCAACATTTCACCAAGATAATTAAAGCCCAACTCTGCACCCTCGCGTTTACACGCTTGCGTTACTCCCCAGGCAATAGACTTATCATTTGCCACACCAAGAATCAGACCTTTTTTGCCTTCAAGAATAGCCACTGGCACCCCCCTATAAGCGATAATTTTGCCGAATCTAACAGTGATCTTGAGAAAGCGCACGCAGATGACGTCTTATATCTCTGCGACTCCATGAAGCGGCGCTGCCATAGCGCTGCTGTTCCCATGCAACAATAAAATTGTACCACTCAGAACTTCCCACGCCTTCAGGTTTCGAGATAAATTGAAGTGTCTGATGAGGCTGTCGATTCACACCATGTTTTTCCAACCAGCGATCTACTACCGGCCACCGCCCCTGCATCAACAACCTTCTCTGCTGCCGCTGCTTAATAAGAAACCATAAAAACACCAGCATGAACAGTGTGGCTGCGATAGCGAGAAGATACCGTTTAACTAACTCGATCAGATTTTGAAACAGCTCGCCTCTATCTGAATTTTGAAATTCAAGAATATAGCGATACCAGCTCAGTTTAATCGACTCCCACAACTCATCCACTGCAGGAAAGCGGACCCCAGTAAGGCTCCATCGTGAAGCCGGTGTGGAATCATAACGGTGCCATTCTCCATCGACCCAAGCCTCCACCCAGCTATGCGCATGCTGCTGACGAATAAGGTAAAAACCACCAACCTCATTCCATTCACCACCAAAATAACCATTCACCACCCGTGCTGGAATCCTCTGTGATCGAAGCGATAGAGCCAGCAGTGTGGCATAAAGCTCACAATGCCCACGCCTGTTGTTGAGGAAAGACTCAACAGGCCTCTCTGCATCAATTGCAGCATTCAGATCATAACTCCACCCCTGCATCTCACCCACTAACATCGCTATCCGCTGCTCAGTTGAAACTGCATCAATCACCGTGCCCTCTGCCCAGTTTGAAACAGCTTCTGAAACATGCGCGATATCCAGATCAGCATCCGTCGGAGGAGCCATATTCGGCACCCCTCCTCTCTGCTTACCGACCTTCATTAACATTCGAATTCGACGTGTTGGCGCGTGTGAAAACTGGAAGCTTCCCGATGCATCCATGTTCATGGATTCAGTAATCATCTCAACGCTAACAACGCCATCTGGAAGCATCACATAGGGGTGATCGCTAGCCTCCCTGTAGAGTGCGATTTCCTGCCCTTTTTGAGATGAAAGACGCGCATGATCACCTCGTTTCCAATATCGTACAGTCTTTACAGGGGCCTGCTGCCAACCATTTCCCGAATAGATACTCAGCGCTGTACCACGCCAGTAGCGTCCCATCATTAATCGTTGAAACTCAATGGCGCTCATCTTCACGGGTTCTACACGCATCATCACCGTCGGATTCAACTCTCGGGCAAAGTCTCCAAGATTTACTTCATTGGTAAATCCGCTGGTTACTTTTTTGGGTTGTGTGGGTTTGAGATAAGTTTGAAAATCGAACCGGGGAAACGTAATAAACATCAACAGCACTAAGAGCCCAATCCATGGCATCAGACGAATTTCATTTCTCCAGTCTGTCATGGGCAACTCACCGCCCGAAACATTCATCCCGTACAGACACTGTGCCGCACGCCAGACAAACCAGACAAATGCAGCCAAAGGTAGAATATAGAGAACTGAATCAGTCAGTACTGCTGCCCCCAGCACCAAAAACATTCCAACCAGCATCCGGTGTAGATGGTTGCGAGGCGTTGGAACCTCTATGGCCACGGCCATTGCCAGAATAAGCAGAAAATCAGTAAAAGCGACGATCCATGCACGACCAAGAATCAACTCGATCCCTACCCAGATAAAGCCCACCCATCCGATAGCACTTGCCTGCATTTCACTTAAAGAAAAACCAGGGCCCCGCAGCAGCCGAAACATGGATACCAGCATCAACAGACTCCAGTAAACCGGGCTGACAAAGTCGGAAAGGGCCAAGGAAATCACCCCACACATCAACACAGCCAGAGTCAATCGCTCTGCCACAATTAACCGCTTTGAGAGAGCATGCATCTATTCGTCTTCCATTAGCGAAAGAGCAATCCCACCGGAACCCATGGGGGCAGATGAGTCAGGGCGTGCAGAGGCCAGAGCACTAATCGCAGCGTCTCTTTCATGAGAATCACCCAGATTAAATGATCGCTGCCCTAATATCAGAAGGTCACCATCCTTTGAATTCGGAAGCTGCTCCAAAAACCAGTACCATGCTTTTCCAAGAAGCCGCTCAAACTGCTGCTCACCCATACCTTGAGGCAACCTCAAATCAACCCTCAGAAGTTGTTGTTGATCATGCGGTTCACTGCGATCAAAACGTTTCACCGTCCAGCCAGAGTCAGTTGACCTCACCTTACGCCAGTGGACTCTGGAGAGAGAGTCCCCTGATACATACTCTCTTAGTCCATACCACTCATCACCCTGTTCAAGACGTCGGGCATCACCCAAAGCATCATGCCAGGAAACAGCCTGAGGCATTATAAACAGACTCCCCGAGTCTTGTTGAATACGGATAATTCGCCATAAACCAAGTGGAAAAGAGGTGCTCAATTCCAATTGCTGAAATGAAGCAAGGCCGCGTTTTTTGGAATAGAATTGCGCTGACAAAACCCCCTTTTTTGAGAGCTTCAACTGACCGGACAGCAGCTCGCCATGAAGCGTGTGCCACTTCACATCCACCACTGCCGCCTCCGTAAAAGCGGCTGAAAGCACCCCTTTTAACATCTCTCGCCTGCCCGCTTCTACGTATTTAGGTAGAGCAGGAGCAATCCTTGGAACTCGTCTAAGTAAATGAACAGATCTCCAGAGAGAAGCCGCTGCCAGTGCAATCAACATAGAGCCACAGAGATAGAGAAGATTATTACCGGAGTAGAAGGCGGCTGCCCAAACACCAAACAGCGCACCAATATAGAGTGCTCCTGGGCGTGTAACCCCTATACGCCAGCATGGAGGAATTGAAATATCAATCCGTACCAGCCAATCCAACAGTCGAAGAAGCCACGGCGGTAACCGAAGGTCAGCAGGATCATATGCCAACTTGATAGTATCCTTGTGTAGGCCTGCTGCAATTATCCTCTGGCTCAAGCGAAGACTGTAAAGACTGTAGTTTGCACTTGCTCACTAAAGCCACCCAAGGTACATCAAGTCGCCCTGCGATGTTGTATAAAAAGGGCGTATACATAGGCAAAAAACAACAGATGAAGCGCCATCAACCAGGAACCGGAACCTGTTCCAGTAACTGAGAGAGTGCGACTTCAGATGGCCCGTTTGCAATGACACGGTGGGCAAGAGATGGCAACCATACCCACTGAAGATCTGCTGCAGTGACATACTCCCTTCCATCCAGCCATGCAGTGGCTCTGGCTGCGGCAAGGAGATCACGTCCAGCACGGGGAGATATACCGTGACGCAACCACTCTCCATCACGGCTTCTGCCGAGAAGTTCCAACAGGTATTCCATTAGAGGCTCTGAAATCGGTATATTACGAGCAAAATCTCGAGCCTTTTGAAGTGTTTGAAGAGAGGATGATGCTACCATACTCTCTATATGACTTCGTCCCGCTTCATCCAGCAGTACTTTTCGCTCTGCCTCTCGATCCGGGTAACCGATTGATATTTGCATAAAAAAACGATCCAACTGTGATTCAGGAAGTGGAAAGGTTCCACGCTGCTCAAGAGGGTTTTGAGTCGCAATCACAAAGAAAGGTTCGGGAAGTCTTCGTGTCTCCCTCTCCACGCTAACCTGCCCTTCAGCCATTGCTTCAAGCAGGGCTGACTGCGCCTTTGGTGTTGCGCGGTTAATCTCATCCGCCAACACAATGTGATGAAAAATAGGCCCCGGATGAAAAACAAATGCTTTTTCAGCCGGATCGAATATCTCCACACCAATAATGTCGGCGGGAAGAATATCCGAGGTGAACTGGATGCGCCCAAAATCGGTTGAAAAACTGGCCGCAAGCCCCTGAGCCAATGTGGTTTTCCCCATACCCGGAAGATCTTCAATCAATACGTGACCACCACAAAGCATTGCCACCATCATCTGTCGAATGGTCTCATCCTTACCAGCAAGCACATATGACAACTGCTTTTGTAGCGCTTCGATCTCTGCTCTTACTCTTTCTGGCACTCTATCGCCTCCATCTCATCATCGGTAAAACCAAAGTAGTGTCCTATCTCGTGCACCAAAACATGACGCACACAAACATCTACAGCCTCTCCCGTCTCATGGCAAAAAATGAGGATCGGCCTGCGATAAAGATAAATCATATCCGGCAACTGACCAGCATAACTCACTCCCCGCTCTGGTAGAGGCCAACCCTGATAGAGTCCCATTAGTTCATTCGGTGAAACAGACTCCAGTTTTTTCATCACATCGGGCTCAGGCCACTCCTCCGTACAGATCACAACATTTTCGATCATATCCAAAAAAAAATTTGGAAGCCCCGATAACGACCTCTCAGCCAGTGCTTGAAACGCTGACTCATCCATCTGACAGAATGATTACCATGACTCTCCAGCTATTTCTCGCTTCTCACTCTTCCAGGCCATAAAACCTCCTGCCATAGACTTTACCTGGGTAAAACCCATCTCCTGCAGAGTCGCCGAAGCCAGAAGGCTTCTCACCCCGCTGGCGCAATAGACAACTATTGGCTGATGTCGATCCGCCAGCTTTGGATCACGATGTGGATATTCCAGATCTGCTTTTGCCTCCAAAAGCCCCCTTGGAACATTCACTGCACTGGGCAGGTGCCCTTCACGAACCTCTCCGGGCTCCCGCACATCCAGCACAAGCAGATCGGAAGAGCCTGACATCAGCTTGGCAGCCTCTTCTGTCGTGATCTCTTCTACTTTTTCCCGTGCGTCTGCTGCAAACTGCATCAATCCTTTTGTCATGCTTTTCTCCTCTATCGCTATAATTTTATTCGCCTGCTCATTAGCTTAGTGAATCAAACCTTGAATGCGAAGCCCCAAATGCACTCCTGAATGACGGATAATTCAATTCGGAGAGTAGTTCATCATGCATCAATCGATTTGAAATGCGTTTACTATCCCGAAAAAAATCGAGCATTGAAGATGAAAGCTCTTTCTCTCCCTGCTCAGGTGAAAGAATAACTGGTTTAGGAGCTCCAACCATTTCGGCCAACTCCGAAACATAATCAGCATGTGGTAGCGGCTCATCATCAGCCACATTCACGATTCGCCCCGCCCTTGGAGAACGTATCGCTGCCAACAGCACCGCAACAATATCGTCCACATGGATACGATTGGACCAGTGATCCGGTTGCCAACGTACAGCTTTGTATCCACCAGCCATCAGTTTTGAAGCAATGTTTCGCTCCGGACCATAAATACCGGCCAGCCGAAACACCTCAGCAGGAAGCCCACTATCTAACCACGCTTTCTCAGCTTTCAGCCGTTCACTACCTCGTTCACTTGCAGGTTTACATAGAGTGCTCTCATCCACCCATGCGCCACCTGCATCCCCATAAACCCCTGTAGTCGAGAGATACCCTGCCCATTTCAAGTGGGCCAGTTTTGGTACTAAAAGGGGTAACCAGTTGCATTGTGATGCATGGCTTCCCGGTTCACTACGGGTTAACGGAATCGAATCCACAACAGCATCAAAAGAAGCCAATATATCATCAGAAAATTCATCAGGTGAGCTGACAACGATGGTTTCGATACCGAGCTTTTGCAGTTCAACGGCCCTGGTTTCACTTCGCGTCGCCCCCATCACCTGTATACCCTGCTTGATACAGGCCATAGCCAGTTTCTCACCGACATAGCCACAACCAAGAACCAACACTCTGCTCACACTCATAACTGGAAACTAGCACCATTCCAAATGAACGTTACTATTAATCTCATGCCATTTGATTTAGCTATCATTGATTTAGATAATACGCTCTACGCCGCCGACTCCGGTGTGTTCGCACGTATGGATAAGCGTATGACTGCCTATGTTGCCAATGAGTTAAACATCGATTCCAAAACCGCTGACGAGCTGCGCGTTAAGTACTGGAAAGAGTACGGCACTACACTTAGAGGCATGATGCTACATCACAACATAGAACCAGAAGCTTTCCTGCATGATGTACACAACATCAATGCTCATGAGCTTCTCTCTGAAGATAGAGAGTTAGGCAGTGCACTGGCCCGACTACCCGGACGTAAGGTTATTCATACCAACGGCATCCGGGAACATGCAGAGCGGATTCTTGAAGCGCTCGGAGTACTGCATCACTTCGAACGTATTTATGACATCCGCTTTAACCGATACATCCCCAAGCCATGCAGAGAGACACTGGCGATGCTGATTAAAACTGAGAACAGCACTCCGAATCGAACACTGGTTGTCGATGATATGCCGGACAACCTGGCTGCTGCCAGTGAGCTTGGCTGCAAAACCGTCTGGATCAGCCATGAAACAAAAAAAGACAGATGGGACTACCATCTGCCTTCATTTCACTCACTGCCGGACATGTTTTAATTTAACCCTCATCCGTACGCGGAAGTTCAGCTTTAATAAGCTTCGTAATTCCACGCCATTACGAAGCGTTTCTAGCGTGGGGGGGCAGAAAGGTCCACGTGGATGTATCAATCACTGATTCATACGATCAAAGAACTCAGCGTTATTCTTATTACTGCCAAGCTTATCGAGTAGGAACTCCATCGCATCCACTGAATTCATCGGAGAGAGAATCTTACGCAGTACCCAGACCTTTTGAAGATCATCAGCAGGTGTCAGCAGCTCCTCCTTACGTGTGCCTGAAGGTGCAATATCAATGGCAGGGAACACACGTTTATCAACCAGCTTGCGCTCAAGCTTGATCTCCATGTTTCCGGTGCCCTTAAACTCTTCAAAGATCACTTCATCCATCTTCGAGCCGGTATCCACCAGAGCAGTTGCAATAATGGTAAGTGAACCGCCACCCTCAATGTTTCGGGCAGCACCAAAGAACCGTTTCGGGCGATGCAGTGCATTGGAATCAACACCACCGGATAGAATCTTACCGGATGAAGGAACCACCGTATTGTAGGCACGTGCCAAGCGAGTAATGGAATCAAGAAGAATCACGACATCCTTCCCATGCTCTACCAGACGCTTCGCCTTCTCAATCACCATCTCGGCTACCTGCACATGGCGCTGGGCAGGCTCATCGAAGGTTGAAGATACCACCTCACCTTTCACAGAGCGCTTCATGTCGGTTACTTCTTCAGGACGTTCATCAATCAGAAGGACAATCAATACCGCTTCAGGGTGATTAGCTTCTATTGAGTGAGCAACCGACTGCATCATCATCGTTTTACCAGTACGAGGCGGTGCCACCAGAAGACCACGCTGCCCCTTACCAATTGGCGAGACCAGGTCGATAATACGCCCGGTCATATCTTTGTTGGTTGGATTTTCGATCTCCATGGTAAGACGCTGATCTGGATAGAGCGGTGTCAGGTTATCAAACAGGACTTTGGTCCGTGCATTTTCAGGAACTTCACCATTAATTGCATCAACCGTTCTTAGTGCAAAATAACGCTCACCACGACGGGGAGGCCGAATTTCACCGGTAATGGTATCACCTTTACGCAAGAAAAATTTCCGAATCTGATGAACGGAGACATACACATCATCCGGTCCGGCAAGATAGTTCGCATCGGCAGAGCGAAGAAATCCAAACCCATCGGGAAGAATTTCCAATACACCTTCACTGTGAATCGTACCGCCACGCAATGCATGCGCACGAAGGATGGCAGAGACCTGCTCCTGCTTACGCATGCCTGCCACATTATCAATACCCAAAGAGTCAGCCTTTTCAAGTAGTGCTGCCGGGGTCATTTCTGAAACATCACGCAGGTGAAGTAATACACCTGCAAATTCATCTGAGATTGGCTCCTCTTCCTGCTCAAACTTACGTTTGCGCCCTCCACCCTGATGACCACGATCGTTGCGGTCTCCACGCTCTCCGTTCCGTTTGGTGTTCCGCCCTTTATTACGCTTATTGTACCGCCCCTCTTCCGAAGATGTGTTTGAAGGCTCTTCAGGGACGGCCTCTGATGAATCCGCGGCAGATGAAGCGACGCTCTCACCCGCAGGTTCATCAGTCACTTTCTTACGGCGAGTTCGACGCGCAGGCTTCTCCGGTTGGGGTTCCGCTTCAGTCGAAACCAATTTTGAAGAGACTGTAGTACTCTCATCCGCTGATTCAGCCACAACCTTCTTGCGACGAGTCCGACGAACGGGCTTCTCTTCTGCAGTAGATTCACTAGCCACAGGGGTTTCAGAACCCTTGCTTTCAGCTTCTTCAATAACGGTTTCAGTAGACGACATGCGTACTCCAATATGCTCGGGTGTTTTGCCATGTAGATGGCATCAACAGAAAAATTCGGGGGTGACCAGAAGAGGATTGTCTTATTGATCAATGGAACTGTTGTCCGAAATGGCAACGGTTGGATTGCTACTCCCACTCCAGCTTAGTGTCAACTGCCAAATTGCTTGATCAGCAGGCCGTTCAACGCTTTAACATCCAATTCCAGTGATTCAACATTACTATCATTATAGATGGTAAAATCGGCATGACTTCTTCGCTCATCGTCACTGCACTGTAGCTTCACTATGTTATCAAAAACGGCTCCTGTCTGGTCACCCCTCGACACAACCCTCTGCCGACGGGCTGGCAGCTCTGCCATAACGACAACCGTTGCATCCATTCGATCACAGCCACCCGACTCAATCAGCACAGACGCTTCAACGATCACATAAGTCTGTTTCTGCTTTTTTACCCAACTATCCATCTCCTGCCATATTAACGGATGAAGAATCGAATTAAGCAGTTCTGTTTTATCCCGGCTTGAAAAACAGATCTCTGCAAGCCGTTTTCGATTAAGCATGTCGCCATCAAGAATTTCATAACCGAAAGCCTGCACAAGTGCAGGCAAAATGTCCGGGCTTGAATCTATGATCTGCTCTCCAACTCTATCTAAATCCAGAACAGGGACTTCAAGCATTAAAAAAATAGAGGCTACGCTACTCTTGCCGCTTCCAATCCCACCCGTCAGCCCAATGATGGCAGGCAGAGAAGCGTGATCATCAGCCACGAATCAAGCCCGCATACCAGTAGAGAATTTCTCCCCCCCAAAGAAACCAAACTGTTCCTGCTGCAGCCAGGTAGGGGCCAAAAGGAATCTCTGCCCGCATCTGCTGGCGAGTCAGAAGTATGAAAGCAGTTCCAACCACGGCGCCTACCAGAGAAGATGCGAAAATCACAAATGGCAGTGCCTGCCAACCCATAAAGGCCCCCAGCATGGCAAGCAGCTTGAAATCACCATACCCCATCCCCTCGCGCCCGGTGAAAAGAAGAAACAGCCTTGCCACAAGCCAAAATGCACCGTACCCGATTACTGCTCCAATCACGGCATCCTGAAAATGCCCAAACCAGAAGGAGAAAAGCAAGCCGGCGGCGATGCCTGGAAAAGTCAAAACGTTTGGAAGTAGTCCTGTCTCAAGATCAATCAGCGTCAAAACCCAAAGCAGTGAAACCAACACAAGCGCCTGAATCAACACGGGACTAAAACCAAACTTCCATGCGAGAGCTGCCCAGCTCAGCCCCATCAACAGCTCAAGAACAGGATAACGAATTGAGATTGCCACCCTGCAATTTCGGCACTTTCCACCCAAAATCAACCATGAGAGAAGTGGAATATTATCATACCAGGCAATTTCATGTTCACAGGCAGGGCATCGGCTGCGAGGTGAAACAATGGATGCCTGCAAAGGAATACGGTGAACACAAACATTCGCAAAGCTTCCAAACAGTAGCCCAAACACGCCAGACGCAAACACAAGAAACAGTTCCGGACTCATCTATCAGACTCCTTCAATCCCAGCTTCTTAAGGCGATAACGAATTGATCGAAAACTTATGCCAAGCAGATCGGCAGCTTTTGTCGCGTTCCCCTTTGACTCACTCAGTGCTTCTGAAAGTAGCTGTCGCTCAACACCTTCAAGCGCCTGATCCAAACTCATTCCCTGGTTCTGTAAATCGTCAAGAGTCATAGATTCACTATCTGTCTCAGGGTAAAAATCATCTAATAAAGATTCATCGAGAATATCATTCTCAGACAGGGCAAGCAGACGCTGCAGCAGATTCTCAAGCTCACGGACATTTCCAAGCAGAGGCAGTTTTGAGAGTCGCCTCATACACGAATCAGATATGCGTGCCTTAGCTCCACCCCAATGGCTCAACAGAGACTCTACAAGCTCAGGGACATCTTCCCTACGATGTCGAAGTGCTGGCAGGTGAATCGGCACAACATTCAGGCGGTAGAAAAGATCCTCTCGAAAATCTCCGTTCTTGACCGCCTCACCCAGATCCCGGTTTGTTGCCGCAACAATGCGTACATGTACGCTATGCTCCTTCTCTTCACCGACCCTGCGTACCTTCATCTCCTGCAAAACACGCAACAGTTTCACCTGAACAGCAAGAGGCATCTCACCCACTTCATCCAGAAATAGTGTTCCACCATCTGCTGACTCAATCAGACCTGCTCGGTCTGTCTCTGCTCCGGTAAATGCACCCTTACAATGGCCAAACAGTTCAGATTCAAACAATCCCTCAGGAATTGCTCCACAATGGACAGGTACAAAGGGCCCTCTGCCCCTTAGCGAATGATTATGCACAAAGCGAGCGGCAAGCTCTTTACCTGTTCCTGATTCGCCAGTAATCAACACCGTAAAGTCTTTAGATGCAGCCCGTAGCAGACGGTCTCGAACGCGCTGCATGACCTGTGAATTTCCAACAAGCACTTCATCTTTCGATGAAGCTCGTGATCCGGCAGATGAGAGATCATCTGATGCCAGGGCGCGCTCAACTGCCAACCCAAGCTCTTCACTGGATACCGGCTTGGTCAGGTAGTCAAAAGCCCCCTCTTTCATCGCCTCAACCGCTGTTTCTGCACTTGCATATGCAGTTAACAACAGAACCTTCGCCTTAGGGCAAAGTTTGGCAGCCATGCGCACAACATCAATGCCAGCATCATGACCATCCATTCGCAGATCAGTTAGAACAACATCAAATCCTTGCAGATTAAGGGCATTCTCTGCCTCATCGGGGCCTGCACAGGCTTTAACATTATGACCTCGACCCTCCAGTCCCAGGCTTAGCACCTGTCGAGCGTTCAACTCATCTTCAACCAGCAAAATTTCAGCCATTATTCCTCTCTGACTCTGGGGTGTAGCAACTCACCCCGAACAATAAACCGGCTTCCACCATCGACGGCTTCAACCTCAACTTGCCAGCCATTCACCTGACAAACCTGCCACACCGTCGCAAGCCCTAGTCCAACACCTCCAGGCCTACCGGTTGCGAAGGGTTCAAAAAGCCTTCCCTTCATCTCCTCAGAAACTCCTCCGCCCTGATCTGATACTGATAACTCCCAAATTCTATCCTTGGATTCCATACGAATCATAATCGTACCTTGAAGTGGACTTACCCCCAACGCATTACGAAGCAGGTTATCCAGCACTAAACGAAAATGATCTGAGTCAAGTAGCAGGGAATCGATATCACACACCCATTTTATTCGGTGCTCATTCCGCAGGTCAACCTGAGCAACCGACGATCCAATTACTTCCGAAGGAGAAGATTCGACCAAAACTGGAGATAGTGGGTGCACATAATCCAAAAGATCAGAGACCAGCCTGTTTAACCGTCCAATCTCTTCAGAAACAATACGCTGAATATTCTCCTGTTGAGAATGGCTAACACTTTTCATAATCTCGACAGACTGGGCAATTGTCTGCATTGGATTGCGGACTTCATGAGCAAGCATCGCAACCATTCTCCCCATTGATGCAAGTTTATCCTGCTCCGCCAGCCTCTTTTCCAACCGTCTGTTATCAGTAATATCTACCAGCGTCAGCAACCATTTAGCTGCAGGGTCTTCCCCTGGAAGAGCCGTTGCCATCACAAGAGACACACCCGAAGGAATAGCCCACTCGCACTGGAACATCTCCTGATCAGGGCTCAGAAGAAACTGGATCAGTTCTTCAGGCACTTCACCTACCTCTTCCAGTTTCGTCCAGGTTGGATTCGTTCCAATTGAGAGCAGGCACCGGGCAGACTCATTACTATCCTGAATGTAGAGAGCATGATCAAGAATCAGCATCCCCTCCTGCATTGAAGTGACTACCTGCTCATGAAGCTCTTTCAGACGGCGATGCTGTCTGACAACCTGGTGACTCTCCTGCTGAAGACTGGCATGCCGTCTGGCGATAGCCGCCATAGCTCCGCCTACCAGAAAGAGCGCTGAAATCTGCAACAGCATGTGCAACGTTGCAGCTGGTGTGATACTCACCTGCTGCCATAAAGAGACTCCATATACAGAGAGTAGATAACAGATACAGGAAAAAATGGTGGTTAATAACACGGCCATGACATGTGACTGAGTTCCAACAGCAACAATGAGTAATCCAAAGAGAAAAACAAAGGGGCTCTGAATTCCACCTGTGATGAACACGAGAACAGTGACTAACAACAGATCCAATACAAACTGAATCAAAAGTTGTTTTATAAAGGCTACATTAGAAGATGTTAAATACCACTCAAAAGTAGCAAACAGAACAAAACAGAGCGTTGCGCCTAACAGCAGCCTGCGCTGCAACAGTAGTGATGAATCATAAAAGAAAAACAGCGCTGATATCAACACAGCCAAAGAGGCGACAAATCGAAAATAGAAAAGCCTTCTCAGGCGCAAACACTTCTCCTGCCTGTTCACAGACTGAGTCTCCTTCTGCATGTTCAGATAATTCTCAGGCTGCACTAAAACCAGCAGGGGTTTTCTGGTTAAATTGCCGCGGCCATTTGGAAGATGGGCAGATACATTGATATGACCAGGCCACCAATCACAACACCTAGAAATGCCATAATAAACGGCTCCATCAATGCAGTCATATTATCCACAGCCGTATCAACCTCTTCTTCGTAGAAATCCGCGATTTTAGAGAGCATCTCCTCAAGGCTACCTGTCTGCTCACCAATTGAGATCATCTGAGTGACCATAACCGGAAAGATACCGCTTGCTTCCATAGGAGCAGTCAGTGTCATACCCTGACTAATCGAGTTTTTCGTCTCCAGAATCACCTCTTCGATCACAACATTTCCCGAGGTTTCAGCTACCGTATCCAAAGATTCGAGAATTGGAACACCTGCTGCACTGAGTGTGGAAAAAGTTCTGCAAAAACGGGCAACTGCACCTTTGCGAAGCACATCGCCAATCACAGGAATATTAAGCATCAGCTTATCTAACTGATACCTTCCCTGCGGAGTTTTGTAGATAGACTTGATTGCAAACACAAGAAGTATCGGAGTAAATAATACAACGTACCAGTACTCAACAAACGCATCTGAGATCATCATGGTTATTTTTGTCGGCCCAGGCAATTCTGCCCCAAATCCTGAAAACATATCAGCAAAAATAGGGATCACAAAAATCATCAAAATGGCCGTTACAACAAATGCCACAACGATAATTGATGCAGGATAGACCATCGCCGACTTGATTTTTGCTTTCAGAGCCAATGCCTTCTCTTTATAGGCACAAAGACGCAGAAGAATCGTATCCAGAATACCGCCCTGCTCCCCAGCCTCCACCAGTGAACAGGTGAGACGATCAAACTCTTTAGGAAATTTTCGCAGTGTTTCGCCCAGAGGAGAGCCCCCCTCAAGCTCCGTTCGAATATTACCCAGAAGTTTAACCAGAGCCTTCTTATCAGACCCTTTCTCAGCCAGCTCAAAACACTGGACCAAAGGGAGTCCTGCATTAATCATGGTAGAGAGCTGACGAAAGAAGACACTGATATCCTTCTCAACAACTTTTTCCGGGAAAATCTCAATCTCAATCGGTTTTTTCTTAACCTTGATATCCACCAGCCCCTGTCTTCGCAGGCTTGCTGTTGCGATATCTTTATTGGCCACATCAAGCTCACCACTCTTAGGCTGACCTTGTCTGGTCTTTGCTTCCCACTTATATATTGCCATTAGTCAGCCACCGTTACACGTAGACACTCTTCGAGTGAAATCGCGCCCTCTTTGACTTTATTCAATGCTGCCATCCGCAGAGTTTTAACACCTTTTGATATAGCTATCGCATTAATCTCATCACTGTTTTTACCGGCATAGACGGCATCACGAATCTCATCAAACACAGGCATAACCTGATAAATACCTACACGCCCTTTATAACCAGTTCCGTTGCATGTGCCGCAACCTTTTCCATGCATCGGAGTAAAGCTTCCCACATCTTCACCTGAAAGGCCTGCATCAATAAGTGCTTCTGCTGGAATCTCGATTGGTTCCGAACACTCAGCACAGTTACGTCGGCCCAAGCGTTGCGCCGTTACCAAATTTACCGCAGAGCCAACCAAAAATGATTCGATACCCATGTTAATCATACGAGTCATCGTAGAAGGGGCATCATTGGTATGAAGTGTAGCCAGCACCATGTGTCCGGTCAGTGCCGCCTTGATACCAATAGCTGCCGTATCCAGATCTCGAATCTCACCAATCAGAATAATATCGGGATCCTGTCGCAAGAATGAACGTAGTGCTGCTGGGAAATCAAGACCAATCTCAGCATGAACATTCACCTGATTGATGCCCATAAAGTTAAATTCAACCGGATCCTCTGCTGTGCAGATATTTACTCCGGGCTGATTAATTTCAGCCACTGCGGAATAGAGACTCACAGTTTTACCCGATCCGGTTGGCCCGGTAACCAGCACCATCCCATAAGGCTGATGAATGGCGTGTTGGAAGTTTTTAAGATCCTCCGCCTCATACCCAAGCTTGGTCATATCCAGCTGCAAATTCGATGGATCCAGAAGTCGCATTACCACCTTCTCACCAAACAGCGTCGGAAGTACAGAAACACGAAAATCGACTGTTTTCGCTTTCGATAGTCTCAATTTAATACGACCATCCTGAGGAACGCGTCGCTCTGCAATATCAAGTCTTGCCTGAATCTTAATGCGGGAAACAATTGCATCGCGCATTTTCATCGGCGGTCGCATAATCTCATGCATAACACCGTCAATTCGGTAACGAACTCTGATAAGCTTTTCATAGGGTTCAATATGAATATCCGATGCACCCCGTTTGATGGCATCAAGGAGAATCAGATTAACCAGCTTAACAACCGGAGCCCCCGCGCTCTCAGCCTCCATGGCATTCTCATCGAACTGAGCCTCTTCAGTATCAACGATCTCCATATCACTGGCGCCCAGTTCACCCATCACATCTTCAAGGTCAGTGGCTGAGCCCGCCATCTCATCAAGCTTGGTGACAAGCTGGCTCTCCGGGACAATCACTACATCAACCTGACTTCCGCTAATGAAGGCGATTTCATCCAGGCTGTTAATATCATACGGATCGGCAACGGCGAGTGTAATAACATTACCTTTTCGCTGAATCGGAATGGCCATATTCTTGCGCATAACATCTGTAGAGAGCTTGGTAAGACCGGGGTCTACTTCCACCTTGCTAAGATCAATAACAGGGCGTCCAAATGACTTGCCAATAAACTTGGCAAGATCGACTTCCGTGAAAATATTTTGCTTCACTAGTGTGGCCGTAATGGTGTCACCATTAAGCTTCATTTCACGCTGAACATGCTCCAGTTGCTCCTTGGTGATCGACTGCTTCCTGAGCAAAATATCGCCTAAACGGGACTGCTTCATACCCCTCTCTCCCAACCCGGCAACTCACTGCACGAGCGACCTGTGTGACTCTCCATCCACCTCAGGGCTGATAACCGATCCGGCATCTCCACACCGTGCCATTGTGAAAATGACGCGGCCCCCTGAGCAATCAACATCGGCAATCCATCAATGTTCCGTCTACCACTTCTGCGAGCAGACTGGCAAAATGGTGTATTCCCATCCGGGCGGTAAACAGCATCAACAGCCACGCCTTCTCCTAACAAAGTAAAGGGAAAAACATCCCCATCTCTCAGCCCGATAGGGGTGGTATTAACGACTAAATTTGACTTCAAACTTGCCATCTCAACATTCGCATTATCCCACTCAATCAATTTACAACTGATATGAGAATAGTTCTCTCTTGTATGTGCTGCAAGCGTTTCAGCTCGTTCACGACTCCGGTTACAGATGTATAGTGCAGAAACATTCATTTTAGAGAGTGCATAAATAATAGCCTTGGCCGTGCCGCCAGCCCCAAACAGCAGTACTGTCGCCGATTTCATATCGGCCTCCAGAGCTTCAACTGCAGCAGAAAAACCAATCCAATCCGTATTCGTTGCCTGCCACCCAGTTTCACTGCGAATCACAGTATTTACAGCACCAATCAGACTGGCACTTTCATCCGGATCGACATATGGAAGCACACTCTCTTTATGTGGCACTGTCACATTAAAGCCTTGCACATTCAGTGCCCACAGGCCCTGAATGGCGGACTCAATATCACTCTCCTGCACACAGAAAGGGACATATGTTGCATCCACCCCGCTTGCTTCGAGAAACCACGACTGAAAAAGTGGCGAAAGCGAGTGCTCAATCGGATTTCCGATGATGCCGTATATTTTTGTTTTTCCATTGATTTTCACGTCCTCGTTAGCGTAGAGGCTAGCAGTAAGCATGTCAAAAAAGCCTTTTATCTCGAACCATTACCTCTCCCAAAATAGCCCGATGAGGCCATCTATGATATACTATATTTAACGAGTTGATGAGGAGATCATGAGCAGACTAAAACAAGATGAGAAGCACCATGGGCATCAATGGGGGCTGCGTGTCGGTACTGAAATCGTTGCCTCTACAATGATAGGGCTTGGCATTGGGTTCTTCTTGGATCGCTGGCTCGATACCCGCCCTCTATTCCTGATCATATTTGCCATCTTTGGACTCGCAGCCGGATTTATCAACCTCTATCAACTCATAGTAATAGACATGCAGAAGAAGAGTGAGGGCCATAAGCTATGAACATGGATATGAGCAGCGCCATTGAGCATTTCAGGGTGATTGTTTATCAGGACATTCATCTAGGCCCACTGGACCTGTCGATATCCAATACTGCTGTTTATATGTGGATTGCTATTGCATTGACTGCAGTGTCACTTTACTTGGCGATGCTACGTCCAAAACTGATTCCGGGAACAGGCCAGCTACTGGTCGAAATGCTCTACGGATTTGTTGCCCGTCAAACCCGCCTGAACATCCATAACGAGGGCGACAAGTTTATCCCGCTCATGTTCACCCTCTTCACCTTTATTTTGGGATGTAATCTTGTTGGGCTAATTCCCGGTGCATTTACCCCAACCTCACAACTGGCCGTAACTGGCACGCTGGCCATTGGTATCTTTCTTTTTGCCACCGGGCTGCGCTTTTACAAACATGGCATGGGGTTTTTTCATGCCTTTGTTCCTGCAGGTGTACCAAGAATCATGCTGCCGCTGATGATTCCGATTGAGTTGATATCCTACCTTGCACGCCCGGTTACACTAGCACTACGCCTCTTCGCAAATATGACAGCAGGGCATATGGCTATCGGCGTACTGGCTATACTGGGACTTGCTGCGCCATGGTTTATTCAGTGGCTACCGCTTGGCTTTACCATCGTGCAAATTGCACTGGAGTTAATCATCGCCTTTATTCAGGCATATATTTTCATCGTATTATCATGCGTTTACATTGATGATGCTTTGGTTGACCACTAGAGAAACGGGAGGCGCATATGGATGCAGCAGCAATGGTACCAATCGGCATGGGGCTGGCCGCAGCAGGCATGGGCGGTGCCGCACTCGGCATCGGCATGATCTTCAGCAAAATGATTGAGTCGGTAGCCAGACAGCCTGAAGCCGAACCCACCCTATCCAAATACGCCTGGATCGGCTTTGCTCTGGTAGAGACCATCGCACTCTATGCGCTGGTCATCGCCTTTATCATAATGGGACAAGGTTAGGAATTGGAATAGAGTCACCCCATGCCACAATTTGATACCACATTTTTTTCATCCCAGATTTTCTGGACGATTGTTTCATTCATTATTCTATTCATAGCGCTCGACCGCTTTGTACTACCGCGTATTGCTAAAATTCTACGCGCGCGAACCAGCCTGATTGAAGCTGAGATCAAAGCAGCACGGAGAGAACATGATGAGATGGAGAGCTTAAAAACCGAGTATGCAACCAAACTTGCCGATATTGATCAGGAAGCCAAAAAAATATTTGATGAATCAGAGAAACGTATCGCTGAACAACGAAACCGCGTGATGAATGAGTGGAAGGATGAGATGGAACGTAATAAACGTGATTTCCTGGAAGATGCCGAAGTGACACGACGTCAGGCAATCCGGGATATCAGAAACCAGTCAGCCGATCTTGTTGTTAGCGCTGCCGAACAGGTCATTCACCAACGAGTCAACAAAGCCGAGGCGCAAAAAGCACTGGATGAATCTATTCATCAACTTGAGGAAAAGGATAAAAATTAGCCTTCGGACAAATAGCTCCTTTCGGCCAAAAGCATCGGTAATCGGGCTAGCGATTATCGTCTAAGCTCCTGGAGCACTCGCATAGCGAGTGAGTATAGGAGGATTATCATGTTTCATACTGCATTAGATGTATCACTGCGTTCGGTTTCCATCTGTATTCTTGATGATAGCGGAGTCATCCAGTTTGAGGATAAAGTTGTTTCGGAAGTTGATGAGATAGTTTCCTGCCTGAAGGAATTCAGTTCTGAGATCAGATCGATTGGTTTTGAGGCTGGGACGTTAACTCAGTATCTGAGTTATGGATTGCAGGCAGCAGGCTTTGAGGTGATCTGCATGGAAGCACGGCAGGTCAGTGCTGCACTATCGGCGATGCGTAACAAAACAGATAAAAATGATGCGCGAGGCATCGCGCAGATCCTTCGTAGCGGCTGGTACAGCCGTTGATTCAGTCACACTCAACACTGGCAGGTGCACTGATCCCACTACTTGATGCACGACAAGTTCTGTATCAGAGCTATCTCAAGCTTGATAATCTGGTGCTGGCCATGGCTCGTAAAGATGCCATCTGCCAGCGGCTGATGACGGTTCCCGGTGTTGGTGCAATCACAGCGCTAACCTTCAAGGCGGGTGTTGATGATCCGACCCGCTTCAAACACTCACGAACCGTAGCTGCCCACTTCGGGCTGACACCGAGACGATTCCAGTCCGGTGAACTGGATAATCCCGGTCATATCTCAAGAGCAGGTGATGCTGATGTGAGATCAGCACTCTATGTTGCTGCGCATTCTCTTGTTTGCCGATCCGAGCACTGGACATATCTGAAGGCGTGGGGGATGCGTCTCTCGAAAACTAAAGGTCATAGGCGTGCCGTCATTGCCGTAGCACGAAAACTTGCTGTCATCCTCCACAGGATGTGGATTGATCAGGCCGATTTCCGTTACAGCTCTAGTGAGGTGAAGCCATGAACTGATTTAGAGTTGAAACAGAAACGTCCCTCGTGTGGACGAATGTCTGGATGAAGCCGTAAATGTCTGCTGCGCATCAAAGCGCGACCAAAAGCCTGGCTCTCCACTCTGTCTGACTTATGTGTGCAGCGAGTTGAATGAATTATAGCATCAACCGACTGCGAAAAGGAGCAGCCACTCGTTTTCTAAATTCTTACTCTACGGTTACTGATTTAGCGAGATTGCGCGGCTGATCCACATCGGTACCTTTAAGCACTGCCACATGATAGGCCAGTAGCTGCAAAGGGAGGCTATAAACAATCGGAGCCGTGCCCGGATAAATATCTGAGAGTGTTAAATTCTGATAGTGATCCAGCCCTATATTGACCTTGTGATCACTGAACAGGAATAGCTCACCACCGCGCGCACGCACCTCCTGAAGATTGGAGAGCACCTTCTCCAGCAAGGGATCATCTGGCAGGGCACAGACCACAGGAATAGTATCGTCCACCAGTGCCAACGGTCCATGTTTGAGTTCACCAGCAGGATAGGCCTCAGCATGGATGTAGGAAATCTCCTTGAGCTTTAGCGCGCCTTCCATCGCAATGGGGTAGAACGCTCCACGACCAAGAAAGAGTGCATTATTTTTATCTGAGAACCCCTCGGCCATAACCTTAATGGCATCATCGAGCTGAAGAACCACCTCCACCTGTCGTGGCAGAGCATGAAGCTCATTCACCATGACCTCTTCCTGTTCAGAAGTAAGCCCCTGACGACGAGCAAGCGCAACCATCAACAGTCGAAGTGCAACCAGCTGGGTGGTAAATGCCTTGGTCGATGCAACTCCGATCTCTGTACCTGCACGGGTCATAAAACAGACATCGGATTCGCGCACCAGTGAACTTTCAGGAACGTTACAGACTGTGAGGCTACCAATGTAACCCTGAGCCTTACTGCCACGCAGAGCAGCCAAAGTATCAGCCGTCTCTCCTGACTGAGATATGGTGATCAGAAGAGAGCCTTCAGGAATAACCACCTTGCGATATCGATATTCGCTGGCCACCTCAACACTGCAGGGGACACCAATCTCTTCAATCCAGTATCTTGCAACCAGGCCAGCGTGATAGCTGGTACCACAGGCAACGATCTGGACATGACGGGTCTTGTCAAACAACGCTTTTGTCTCATGGCCAAAACTATCTTCAAGTAGTCGACCTCTATGAATTCGGCCTTCCAGCGTTTCTGAAATCACGCTCGGCTGCTCAAAAATCTCCTTAAGCATGTAGTGCGCATAAGGCCCTTTATCAACGCTCTCATCAGATAGCTCTGACTCCTTGATTTCGCGTTTTACCTGTTGACCACCTGAGTTATAGACAGTAACTCCATTTCGGCGTACTTCAGCGGAGTCACCCTCCTCAAGAAATATGAATCTTCGGGTCACAGGCAATAGTGCCGTGACATCGGAGGCGATAAAATTCTCTCCATCCCCAAGGCCAATGACCAGAGGGCTCCCCTCTCGGGTCACCACGATACGATCGCCATCTTCAGGGCTGGAAGCGGCCAGTGCATAGGCACCTTCAAGTTCAGCAGCCGTCTCAACAACGGCAGCAAACAGATCTTTACCAGACTCCAGCTTATGCGCCAGCAAATGGGCGATAACCTCAGTATCAGTTTCCGATGAAAAACTGTATCCCTGTTCAATGAGCTGTTTTCTTAACGCTTCATGATTTTCGATAATACCGTTGTGAACCACGGCTACGCGGACGCCACTCATGTGCGGATGCGCATTACGCTCAGCCGGAACACCGTGAGTAGCCCAACGGGTATGGGCAATACCAAGGTCACCAGTTACATCTGAGCTATCAACGAGCTCCTTTAGAGCAGCAACCTTACCCAGAGACCTGAACCGTTTCAGTTCACCCTTAGCATCTCTTACTGCCACACCGGCTGAGTCATAACCCCGATACTCCAGTCGCTGAAGCCCCTCCATAAGAATCGGAAGGACATCTCTATTAGCAATCGCTCCAACAATTCCGCACATATCTACTTCTTCTTAGGACGCTGCCAATCGGCAACATGGCGCTGAACAGGACGGGCAGAGAGAGTCAAACCACCCTCTTTAACACCTTTGGTAATGATACTGCCAGCACCAATAGTGGAGTCAGAGGCTACATCAACAGGTGCAATCAGTTTGGTATCAGAGCCGATAAAAACACGATCACCAATGGTTGTTTTATGTTTATTAGCGCCATCGTAGTTACAGGTGATTGTACCTGCACCAATATTACAGCCATCCCCCATCTCAGTATCGCCGATATAGCTAAGATGATTGATTTTACTTCCACGGTTAATTATTGAGTTTTTAATCTCAACAAAATTACCGATATGAACCTCTTCATCCAGCTCAGCACCAGGGCGAAGACGAGCAAAAGGTCCAACCTTTGTTTCTGATCCAACATTAGCACCATGAATATGGCTGAACGCAAAAACATTCACTCGATCATCAAGTCTGGCATCTACAAGTACGGCGTTAGGGCCAACCCGGCACTCATCACCAATACGGGTAGAGCCAATCAGATAACAGCCCGCCTGAATAACCGTATCAATACCGATACTGACACCTGCTTCAATACGGACACTCTCCGGCTTCTCAATAGTAACGCCATTCATCTGCCAGTCGTGAATGATCCGCTGTTGCATCAACGATTCAACTTCAGACAGTTGCACCCGATTATTCACCCCGAGCATTTCATGATCATCATTCATCATGACTGTCTCAACTGAGTGGCCAACATTCAGTGCCAGAGGCACAATGTCCGGAAGGTAGTACTCACCCTGCGCATTACTGTTCTCGATTTTATGCAACAGTTCAAACAGAATCTCATAACGTACACAGTAGATACCACTGCTGACCTCACGAATCGCTCGCTGAGCCTCATCTGCATCCTTCTCCTCAACAATTTCAGAGACACACCCACTCTCATCACGGATAATACGACCATAACCGTGTGGATCAGCTGGCTTAGCAGTGAGCACTGTTACCACTGCATCCCGACTTCTGTGCTCGTCGATAAGTTGTGAAAGGGTTTCAGGCCTTAAGAGTGGTGTGTCGCCGCAGACAATCAAAACATCACGAACATCACGAATCACATTCTCACACTGCTGAACAGCATGGCCGGTTCCAAGTTGTTTGTCCTGAATGACCCACTCAAGGTTTTTAGGTTGTCCCACATGCTCCTGAACCTGTTCAGAAGCGTGGCCGGTAACCAGTGCGATACCATGTGGGCGAAGGGTCTCCACAGTATGCAGAAGATAATCGATCATGGCTCGACCCAGCACCGGGTGTAGCACTTTTGGCTTGGATGAGCGCATGCGTTTACCCTTGCCTGCGGCAAGAACACAAACCTGAAGATCGGGGTAGTGCATCTGTTGAGCCATCTCTCCTCCATAAAAAGATCAGAGTTCTAACACGCAAAAGGGTCGCACAACGTGCGACCCTTGCAAAGAACAAAGAGCGTTAATTAATGCTTTTTCTTTTTACGCAGCCATGCCAGACGAGCAGCCGTCATAGAGAGTTCCGCTTCAGCAACAGCATAATCAATATCATCCTGTTTGCCTTCCAGAACTTCCTGAGCCTTACGTTCTGCAGCAAGTGCTGCTGCTTCATCAATATCAGTAGCGCGCTCTGCAGAGTCAGCCAGTACAGTGATCATATCCGGCTGAACTTCCATGAAGCCACCAGAAACAAACACCTCATCAACCTCTTCATCACCGACAGTGATTCTAAGCTCACCGGCAGTCAGCGCACATAAAAGTGGCGTATGCTTTGGAAGAATACCGAGTTCGCCAGCGATGCCTGGTGCAACCAGCATCTCAGCTTCACCGCGATATACTTCGCGTTCAGCTGTGGCGACCAGTACTTTGACTGTAGAAGCTGCCATTAGCCTTTAGCCGCCATCTTCTCAGCCTTGGCAACTGCTTCATCAATGGATCCAACCATATAGAAAGCCTGCTCTGGCAGATGATCATATTCACCGGCAAGGATATCTTTAAAGCCCTTGATAGTGTCTTCCTTCTTAGCATAAACACCTGGAGAACCGGTGAACACTTCCGCTACGTGGAACGGCTGAGACAGGAATCGCTGAATTTTACGTGCACGAGTAACCGCAAGCTTATCTTCATCAGAAAGCTCATCCATACCCAGAATCGCGATGATATCCTGAAGCTCTTTATAACGCTGCAGAATCTGCTGAACACCCTGAGCAACATCATAGTGCTCAATACCAATAATCTTAGGATCAAGCTGGCGTGATGTTGAGTCAAGTGGATCAACTGCAGGGTAGATACCAAGCTCAGCAATCTGGCGGGAAAGTACGATGGTTGAATCCAGATGCGCAAACGTTGTAGCAGGTGCCGGATCGGTCAAGTCATCCGCAGGTACATATACGGCCTGTACTGATGTAATTGAACCGGTCTTGGTAGAAGCAATACGCTCCTGAAGACGGCCCATCTCTTCAGCCAGGTTAGGCTGATAACCCACTGCAGATGGCATACGGCCAAGCAGTGCGGATACCTCAACACCGGCAAGAGAGTAACGATAAATATTGTCGATGAAGATCAGTACATCAAGACCCTCGTCACGGAAGTACTCAGCCATAGTCAGGCCAGTCAGTGCTACACGAAGACGGTTACCTGGAGGTTCATTCATCTGACCGTAAACCAGAGCAACTTTCTCCAGGACGTTCGATTCCTTCATCTCGTAGTAGAAGTCATTACCTTCACGGGTACGCTCACCAACACCGGCGAATACGGAGAAACCACCGTGTGCTTTCGCGATGTTATTGATCAGCTCCATCATGTTAACGGTTTTACCAACACCGGCACCACCGAACAGGCCAACTTTACCACCCTTGGCGATAGGAGCCATCAGATCGATAACTTTAATACCGGTCTCAAGAATTTCCTGCGCTGGTGATAGCTCTTCAAAGGTAGGTGCAGCACGGTGAATAGCCCAACGCTCTTCAGATGGCACATCTTCGCCTTCAAAGTCGATACCCTCGCCAAGCACGTTCATGATACGACCAAGCGTGGCCTTACCAACAGGAACCTTAATCGGCTCACCTGTATCGTTGATCTCCAAACCGCGGCAAAGGCCGTCTGTGGAACCCAGTGCAATAGCACGAACAGTGTTATCGCCGAGATGCTGCTGAACTTCAAGAGTCAGCTTTGGCTCTGCCAGTGTTACTGCATTATAGATCTGCGGAAGCTCTCCAGCCGGGAAACGGATGTCTACTACCGGACCGATCACCTGGACGATTGTACCTACACTCATGTTATGACCTCTCTAAAAATATAACTATTTAACCGGCAGCTGCGGCACCGGCACAAATTTCTGCCAGCTCCTGCGTAATTGCTGCCTGACGTGCCTTGTTGTAGGTAATACTAAGATCTTTAACGATATCTCCAGCATTATCTGTTGCAGCTTTCATTGCCACCATACGGGCAGACTGCTCACACGCTTTATTCTCTAACAAACCATGGAAAACCAGTGATTCGACATAACGACGAAGCAGACCATCCATAACCTCTTTACTATCCGGCTCATAGATGTAATCCCAGTAGCCGGTATGTTTTGCCTCTTCAGGAATCGGACAAGGAAGAAGACGCATAGCTCTTGGAGTCTGAGTCATGGTGTTTTCAAACTCACTGTAGACCAGGTAAACCTCATCCACATCACCCTTCATGTAGTGATCCATAGCCACACTTACAACACCAAGTATATCCGCAATCTCAGGCGAATCAGGAACATTCTCAACTGAGCCTGCAATATCGGTGAATCGCTTAAGGAACGTGCCCGCGCGACGACCAATAGTGTATACCTCGGTATCTACAGTCTGCTCTTTAAGAATGCTAACAGCTTTTTTCAGGCCATTGGTATTCAAGCCACCACAAAGACCCTTGTCGGTCGTGATAACTACAGCTCCAACCTTCTTAATCTCATCACGTTCAGTAACAAACGGATGCTGATACTCAGGGTGTGCCTGCATCAAATTAGAGACAACCTGTTCAATACCCTCTGCATATGCACGGGCAGCAACCACGCGATCCTGAGCTTTGCGCATCTTGGATGCAGCAACCATCTCCATCGCTTTTGTGATCTTTCCAGTATTCTGGATGGCCTTGATCTGGCCTCTAATTTCCTTAGCAGATGCCACAGCAGGACTCCTTAGTAGGTTCCGGTTGCTTTGAAGTCAGCGATTGCTTTCTTCAAACCTTCAACCACGTCGTCGGAAAGTTCAGGCTTAGCATTCAGGCCGTTCATCAAACCAGCTTCAGCAGAAGCCAGGTGTGCAAGCAAACCCTTCTCAAAATCACGAATCTTCTTCACGTCGATGTCATCAAGGTCACCGTTGTTCAGGGCAAACAGAACAGTTGTCATCTCAGCAACAGACTGCGGGCTGTTCTCATCCTGCTTCAGAATCTCAACACCACGTTTACCACGTTCGATCTGTTTACGTGTTGCTTCATCAAGGTCAGATGCAAACTGTGCAAATGCAGCCAGCTCACGATACTGAGCAAGGTCAAGACGCAGACCGCCACCAACCTTCTTCATTGCCTTGGTCTGAGCAGCACCACCAACACGTGATACAGATAGACCTGCGTTAATTGCAGGACGCTGACCCGCGTTGAACAGAGAGGTCTCAAGGAAGATCTGACCATCAGTAATAGAGATCACGTTGGTAGGTACGAATGCAGATACGTCGCCTTCCTGAGTCTCAATGATAGGCAGAGAGGTTAGAGAACCAGTTTTTCCTTTCACTTCACCGTTGGTGAACTTCTCAACATAAGTTTCATCTACGCGTGATGCACGCTCCAACAGACGGGAGTGCAGGTAGAATACGTCACCTGGATATGCTTCACGGCCCGGAGGGCGACGAAGAATCAGGGATACCTGACGATAAGCCCAGGCCTGCTTGGTCAGATCATCATAAACGATCAGTGCATCTTCACCACGGTCACGGAAATACTCACCCATGGTGCAACCGGTGTAAGGTGCGATGTACTGCAGCGCAGCGGATTCTGATGCGGATGCAGATACGATAATAGTGTTATCAAGAGCACCATGCTCTCTCAGTGTGCGAACCACGTTAGCTACTGTGGAAGCCTTCTGGCCTACAGCAACATAAACACAGGTTACACCTGAATCTTTCTGGTTAATGATAGTGTCGATGGCAATCGCAGTCTTACCAGTCTGACGGTCACCAATGATAAGCTCACGCTGGCCACGACCAACAGGAACCATGGCATCAATCGCCTTAATACCGGTCTGCAGCGGCTGATCAACTGACTTACGCTCAATTACGCCCGGTGCAATCTTCTCGACAGCACTGTGTTCAACGACATCAAGAGGACCTTTGCCATCAATAGGCTGACCAAGAGCGTTAACCACACGGCCTTTCAGACCAGGGCCTGTAGGAACTTCGAAGATACGGCCTGTACATTTAATCTGGTCGCCTTCACGAAGATGCGTGAACTCACCGAAGATCACAGCACCAACTGAACCCTCTTCAAGGTTAAGTACCATGCCGAATGTATCGCCTGGAAATTCCAGCATTTCGCCAGCCATTGCTCCAGAGAGACCATGGATCCGGGCTACGCCATCACCAACAGAGATTAAGCGGCCTACGTTTGCATCTGCAGCGCCTGCTTCAAATCCTTTGATCTGCTCCTTAATGATGGAACTGATTTCTGCGGTATCGAGTTTCATATCTTCTATCCTCTAATGACCAATCAATTAATCTATAACTTAAGCGAGGCTGTTATGCCGCGAGTGCCTTACGCAATCCTTCAAGTTTGCCACGTAGTGAGCAGTCGATCTGGCGGTCACCAATATTGACAACCATGCCACCCAACAGCTCTCTGTCTTCTACAATATCCAGCTGCACCTTCTTGCCAGCAACATCGGCAACAGCAGCGTGAATCTTCTTCTTGGTTTCAGCATCCGGTTTGACTGCCACAACAACTGTTGCAACAACACTCTCCTTAGCCGCACGAACCATCTCTTCAAACAGTTCATTAATCTCAGGCAGTAGTGATACCTTGCCACGTTCACACAACAGCGTCACAAGACGTGCAAGCTCATCAGAGATGGAGCCAACGGCCTTGCTTAGCACTTTCACTTTCTGCTCAGGGGTGGCATTAGGAAGATCAAGAAAATCCTGAACCTCTTTAACCGATGCAACCTCTGCCAGTGCGGAAAGCCCTGATGACAGATCTACACCCTCCTGGGAGAGATCAAATAGTGCTGTAGCGTAGCGACGTGAAATGGCGATCGAGCTCATGCGTTACCGAACCCTTCGCTGACAACACCGTCGATCAACTTAGCATGGCGCTTGGCATCCAGCTCTTCATCAATCACACGTTCAGCTGCAAGCATGGCGATTGAAGCCACCTCTTCACGCAGTGCTTTACGTGCACGGTTTGCTTCAGCTTCAACCTCTTCACGTGCTGACTCAACAATCTGCTGAGATTCACCGCGCGCTTTGACTACTGCTTCTTCACTAACTTCAGCTGCACGTTTCTCAGCAGAGGCAACAATCGCCTGCGCCTTGCTACGAGCATCTTTTAGCTGCGCGTCGATTTCAGCTGCGGCCTTAGCCTTAGCTTCTTTACCAGCATCTGCAGCAGCCAGCCCTTCTGCAATCTTCTTTGTACGAGCTTCCATAGCGTCGTTCAGAGGACCATAGAGATATTTCTTTAGAAGAAAAACCATGGTCAGGAAGACGATAATCTGGCCGATAAATGTTAGGTCAATACTCATGAGTAAGCCTCACTTCCTGTTGAATTTAGTCTCAAGTTCCACTTAGCCCAGGAATGGGTTAGCGAACAAGAACCACAATGCGAATGCCATGATGATGAATGGGAAAGACTCCATCAAACCAGCGAAAATGAACATGTTGAACATCAACTGTGGGCGCATTTCAGGCTGACGCGCAATACCTTCCAAGGTCTTTGAGCAGATCAGGCCCCAGCCGATAGCTGAACCCAGGCCTGCAGCGGCCAGAATTACACCTACGGAAATTGCCGAAGCAGCGGTGATGATTGTTGTTGCATCCATTTTTTTAACTCCTATCCAATACTAATAAAGATAAACTAAAATAAAACTCAGTGTTCAACCGGCTGGTGCGCAATCGAGAGGTACACCACCGTCAAAATCATAAAGATAAACGCCTGCAGCAGGCCGATAAAGAGATGGAAGAATGACCATCCAAGGCCTACAAAGAAACCGGCCGTCATGGCAACTGCGCCACCACCAAGTAGTAGTGATGCGATCAGCAGGAAGATAACCTCACCTGCAAACATGTTACCGAACAGACGGAAAGAGAGTGAAAGCGGTTTTGCAATCTCTTCAACCAGCTTAAGGATCAAGTTGATTGGCATGACGATTGGCTTCAGAACCATTGGCACCAGTGAGGTGAAGGGCTCCATAACCAGCTCTTTCATAAAGTGGACCGGCTTCAGCTTGAACTCATAGTAGAGGACCATGATGAAGACACTGACACCCATCGCTGCAGGCAGGTTCAGATCGTTGGTTGGAACCGGACGGAAGTGATCAGCGCCAAACAGGTGAGCCACATTACTAATCAGGTATGCAGGCAGAATATCAAGCGTATTACAAAGCAGAATAAATACGAAAATCGTGAACGCCAATGGCGCTACGTGTGGATTATGAACCGGAAAGTTGTCGTTTACCGTATCATTGATAAAACCAACAACGGTCTCCATAAAGTTCTGAGCACCTGTCGGTGCATCCTCAACGATCTTGCCTTTCAGCCAAATACCGAACCCAACCAATAGAGTTGCAATGGTTACAGTAAGAATCATTGTGTCTACGTGAATCTGCATGAATGGATTGCTCTCATCTACAACGTACGTCCAGTACTGTAGATGACTTGCAATTCCGTCGCCGGCTTGATCAGACAATTCCGCCACCCCTAGTTAATATTAGTTCGGTTTGATCCAAAGCAAACTGAACTTAATTCAAATCTCTATCTTCGTCTGCGGCCTGTGAAGTGAGCTTCACTATATATATATAACCACCGACGTAAGCTGTAAACATTCCCGCAGCCATTGCGAGAAGATGGAGCCCAATCTGACTGGCGCCTACCAGCACCAAAACAAGCAGAAGAAAACGCTGAGCCGCAGAGCGATACAACACCCCTCGACCATCAGCCCCCTCTACCTGAGACGAGCCCAAAACACTCCGGGCAAGAAGAACACTGTTCAAACCCACCAGAATGCCGCCTGACAATATGGAGACTGATACCACTCCAGACTGCCAGAACAACGCAAAAAGAGAGGCTGCAAAAGCAGCTACCAGCTGAACCTTAGCCACTCCAAAGAGCTGCCCTTTGAACCCTGATTGCCATGCAGTTGAAGGCTGCTGCTGAGATTTAGACAAGCCTGCGGCCTCCCTTTTCAACAATAAATAGCCCTCTTTTTTTGCGGTAGCGATTTCTACCAGCGAAACAGGCAATATGCAAGCCCTGATCGACACTAAAAAACAGAGGCAAAAGAGGGATTCATCCCTATTCGTAAACGGAACGAAGCCCGGCCAGATAGCTCTCGGCCCGACTCCTGCCATCGACCAGCATAACATCCGGATCTTCACCCAGCGCCTGAACTGAAGCGCGCGCATAAGCCGCCCGCTCAGCCTCTGCCATCATACCCCAATCGGATGCATCGACGAGCTTATCACCGGTCTTGTCAAACTCTGTATCAACAGAAAGGCCATCATCGGCAATTGCTGCCAGCGGTAGCGCGAAGGCCACCGCCAGCAATATATTGCGAAAAGCTTTCAACTTAGTAACGGTAGTGCTCTGGCTTGTATGGACCCTCTAGCGGCACACCAATATAGTCAGCCTGCTCCTGCGACAACGGCGTCAGATTGACACCGACTTTGGCCATATGCAGGCGTGCCACTTCTTCATCCAGCTTCTTAGGCAATGTGTATACTTCATTCTTGTACTCACCGGTCTGCGTGAACAACTCAATCTGAGCCAGAGTTTGGTTGGTGAAGGAGTTAGACATCACAAAGCTTGGGTGTCCGGTTCCGCAGCCAAGATTCACCAGGCGACCTTCAGCCAACAGCGTGATGCGGTTGCCATTCGGGAAGATAATCTGATCTACCTGTGGCTTTACATTGTCCCACTCGTATTTTTTCAGGCTTGCTACATCGATCTCATTATCGAAGTGACCGATATTGCAGACAATAGACTGATCCTTCATGGCAACCATGTGGTCGTGAGTGATCACGTGATAGTTGCCTGTGGTAGTAACGAAAATATCGCCCAACGCACATGCATCATCCATATTTACCACACGGTAACCTTCCATTGATGCCTGCAGTGCACAGATCGGATCAATTTCAGTGACCCATACAGTTGCGCCCATACCGCGGAACGCCTGCGCACAACCTTTACCCACATCGCCGTAACCGAGAACAACGCAGATCTTGCCTGCAATCATCACATCGGTAGCGCGCTTAATGCCGTCGAGCAGTGACTCACGACAGCCGTAGAGGTTATCGAACTTGGACTTGGTCACAGAATCATTTACGTTAATAGCAGGAAATGGCAGTTCGCCACGCTCATGCATCTGATACAAGCGATGTACGCCGGTAGTGGTCTCTTCAGTTACGCCCTGAATCGCATCGCGACGGGTCGTGTAGTAACCAGGTGAAGAAGCCAGGCGTTTTTTGATCGATGCGAAAAGGAACTCCTCTTCTTCGGAGCCTGGGTTATCCAGCACAGAAGCATCCTGTTCAGCCTTGGCACCCAGAACCAGCAGTGTTGTTGCGTCACCACCATCATCAAGAATCATGTTCGGCGTACCGCCGTCATGCCACTCCATGATAGAGTGACAAAATTCCCAATACTCTTCCAGCGTTTCACCTTTGTGCGCAAATACCGGAACGTCTTCAGCAGCAATCGCAGCAGCAGCATGATCCTGTGTAGAATAGATATTGCACGATGCCCAACGCACTTCTGCACCGAGGGCAGTCAGTGTTTCAATCAGCACACCAGTCTGGATGGTCATGTGCAGAGAACCTGCAATACGTGCACCTTTCAATGGCTGTGACGCCGCATATTTTTTTCGGGTTGCCATCAGACCAGGCATTTCAGTCTCAGCGATAGCCAGCTCTTTACGACCCCAGGCAATGGTTTCCGGGGACATATCAGCAACTTTGTAATCAGTAAATTCTTTAGAATGGGACATTCTCATACTCCTATATTAAATACGTCTTATAAAAATATGAGCACAGTTAAATAATATGTAGTTCGACTGAGCCTGGTGCCTTTTGAGATGACACTGCAGTGCTCCTCAGTCTATTTAGATATTGAATAAGCCCATCCTGGGCTTTTCAATCCACGGGAAACAGAAGCGTGGTTCTGTTTCCCTCACAACATCAGAGGCTCTGATGTTGCTCGCCCATCCCTGGGCTCGATCTGGCAACTTCATTGCAGCCGATCAAAAATTTAAAATGCCCCACACCACCCTTTCAGCGGCTGGATATTGGTCTCCGGCAAGGCGTGAGGAGCAAAGACCCGCAGCATATTAATAATATGTGAGGACTCGAGCACCGCAACAACGAAGCCAGAGACCGATAGGCAGTCGCTTAGATCCCTGCCGCGGCCTTGAGAGCGTCGACCTTGTCAGTTTTCTCCCAGCTAAAGTCAGCAAGCTCACGACCAAAATGTCCATAAGCAGCTGTCTTCGCATAGATCGGACGCAGCAGATCCAGCGCCTGAACAATACCCTTTGGACGCAGATCAAATACTTCACGCACGATCTCAGCCAGCTTACCTTCATCAACATTGCCCGTGCCGAAGGTGTTCACCATCACACTCAGAGGCTTAGCTACACCAATGGCGTAAGCCACCTGCACTTCACAACGATCCGCCAGACCTGCTGCCACGATATTCTTGGCAACATAACGCATCATGTAACATGCTGAACGATCTACCTTGGTCGGGTCTTTACCGGAAAATGCGCCACCGCCGTGATGGCCGAAGCCGCCGTAGGTATCAACAATAATTTTACGTCCAGTCACGCCACAGTCACCCACAGGGCCACCGATCACGAAACGACCGGTTGGATTAATATGGTACTCAGTCCCGGAATGAAGAAGCCCTGTATCACCAAGGATCGGATTGATCACCTCATCCATGATTCCTTCGCATAGATCTTTATGCTCAACATCAGGGTTATGCTGAGTCGAAAGCACCACTGCATCAATCGCAACAGGCTTGAAATTTTCGTAACGAACTGTCACCTGGGACTTTGCGTCGGGACGCAGGAAATCCAGCTTGCGCGACTTCCGTGCCTCAGCCTGCTTAGCCACCAGAAGATGTGAAAGATGAATCGGGGTAGGCATCAGCACATCGGTTTCATTGGATGCATAACCGAACATCAAACCCTGGTCTCCGGCACCCTGATCAAGATCAATGCCTTCACCCTCATTCACACCAGCCGCAATATCTACGGATTGCTTATCGAGACTTACCAGAACGGAACAGGATTCCCAGTCAAAGCCCATAGCTGAAGAGTTGTAGCCGATATCCCTGATCGCACCGCGCACAACATCCTGGTAATCAATCACAGCAGAGGTGGTAATCTCGCCGGCAATCAGGGCCAGCCCTGTGGTCACCATGGTTTCACACGCTACACGTGCATGTTTGTCCTGCTCCAAAATCGCATCAAGCACACTGTCGGAAACACGGTCAGCAACCTTATCCGGATGCCCTTCTGATACAGACTCACTGGTAAAAACAAAATCACGGCTCATTACAGACCCCTCAAAAATAATATAACAGATCGCGAAACAGTGGCGCAGACTAATCCCAGAGGCTACGAAATCAAACTAATCGTAAAAACAGTCAGCGGCGTGTCAGTAGCAACGCACCGATCACAACGGCTGAGACCGCACCTGCCCACTGCAGATTCGGTGCCGGCTCACTCCAACCAAGCCCTGCCAGAAGACCACCTGCAGCCAGCAGCATGGCACCCGACAACAGCTGCCATGCAGAGACAGGCTCTGTCCGAACCTTCACCGAGCCATTCTGGTCCGCCAGCAGTTTCCTGATTTCGCCCGGAAGGTGCATCCAGTCCTCAAGCCCGACCTTCAGATCATGGGCTGCCTGCTCAATGCGGGCTTTCGGACCCAAGTTCTCAGCCACCCATTTACCAACCAGAGGCTTGGCTAGCGCCCAGACATTAACCTCGGACTCCAGTTCACGCGCCACACCCTCAATCACCACCATGGTCTTCTGCAACAGCAACAGTTCAGGCTGAGTCTCCATTTTGAAGCGCTCAGTCACAGCAAACAGATAGAAAAGCAGTTCAGCCAACGAGATATCTTTCAACGGCCGGTTAAAGATCGGCTCAGCCACTTCACGCAGTGCATCTTCAAAGGCGGAGAGGTTGGTGTCGGCAGGCACATAACCCGCCTCCAGATGCACCTCAGCAGCACGACGGTAATCGCCCTGCAGGAAAGCAAGCAGCATCTCGGCAATATAACGGCGGCTCTGCATATCAAGCCTGCCAACAATACCAAAATCAACCAGCTTGATTTCACCCTTATCGGTGACAAAAATATTGCCCGGATGCAGGTCAGCATGGAAATAACCATCGACAAAAACCATATGGAAAAACAGCGTCGCCGTGCGTTCGCACAGATGCATCAAATCATGTCCTGCGGCAGCCAGATGATCGCGTTCATCAATCGGAACACCGTAAATCCGCTCGGTCACCAGCACCTCGGTGGTGGTATAATCCCACACCACCTTCGGCACACCCACACCTTCGAGATCAACAAGGTTATCGGCAAAACGACTGGCGTGAGCCGCCTCAGAGCGAAGATTCAGCTCACCCATGATGGTGGTGGCAAACTCATCCACCACACGTGGTGCCTTGAGTCGTTCATACTCCGGGAAGTAGCGGTCAAACAGATCTGCCAGCAGCCGCAGAATAGAGAGGTCGGCCTCAATGGTCTTTTGAATACGGGGCCTGCGAACCTTAACAGCTACCTGACTCCCATCATGCAACCTGGCAAAATGAACCTGTGCAATTGATGCTGCAGCAACAGGCTCCCGATCAAACTCGGCAAACTGACCACCTTCACCCGTCAGCGGCTTTTTGTAAGCGCGTTTCAGTACAGATTCAATGACTTCAATTTTTTCCGGTGGTACATCGTCCTGCAGTTTTTTAAGTTCCAGCGCCACATCAATCGGCAATAGATCAACGCGGGTGGAGAGCATCTGCCCAAACTTGATGAAGGTGGGGCCGAGTCGCTCCAGCACCTGCCTGATCTGAACACCGAGATCTTTCGGCAGCTCGTCGCCGGTAAACAGCCGAATCATCCATGCGTAAGGCCTGAACAGCCGCAGGCGAACCGCCATCGCCGCCATACCGTGTGTGGCAAGAATATGACCGATGACCAGAAGCCTTATGTTCCGGTTGAACTGGTAAGGGAGCCTCATGCCTTGCCCTGATCCTCAGCGCGGTGTTCCGCTTTGGTAATCCGACCTTTGAGTCGGCTGATTTTACGATGCAGATCCTCAACACCGGCCTGCCATGCCTGTGTGCGATCACCATCCGGCATCTCCATGCCCTTGAGCTGCTCTTCCAGTATCTGCTGGGCCGTGGCCGCAACCCTCTTCTCGGCTGCAACCAGCGTATGAGCGGCCGTGGCGACGCGGCTACCAAAGAAATCACCAAACGCATCCCGAAGCTCACGCTCCCAGTCGAGATCGGCAGCCGCCAACAGCTTCTTAAAGCGCAGCATCGCTTCGGAATCACCTGAGAGCTTAAGAACCTGCTCAAACACCAGCTCATCGGGATCTTCATGGGCGAAACAGAGACGGGCAAAGGCAGTAGTCGTGGCATCTAACCTGACATCCGCTTCACCATCATGGCCGGGGTGCACCCATGGTTTGCCGCGTTTGAATCCGAGAAAGATAACTGCGCCAGTATCACGTACGTGGATGCGAAAAACGCGACCATTGAGTCCCTCAAGTGCAGGCCCAAGCGACTTATCGCGCGAAAAGAAGAGCTCCAGCACGGTAGATAGAACAACACACTGAACCGGAACCGGTATCAGCCTCAACGGCAAGAACATCACACTCATGAGCCTACTACCTCATGACCAGAGCTTAAACGCGCATTGAAAAGCACGGTTTTCAATGCGCTTACGAGCGCACATACATTTGCCCGCCGCCCATCCATGAACGAATTAATGGAGAACCTGTTCATACGCCCTGCCTCAATTCACTATTTATATATATAGTAGCCTCCGAATCGAAGTCTTCCTCCCACACAGGAATGTACCCCAGGGCACCCTCTCCTGCGCAAGCGCAATTCGCCTTGTGCGGCTTTAGCAAGCAAGATGAAATCACGTTTTTTCTTGCTTCAAAGCCTGAAGGCATAGACGCCTGAAGGTCTGTCTCACAATTTATATCCTCTATGCAGGGCCACGACCCCACCAGTCATGTTTTCATATTTAACCAGATCAAACCCTGCCCAATTGATCAACTTGGCAAATCTTTTCTGATCGGGAAAACGGCGAATTGACTCAACCAGATACTGGTAAGAGTCACGGTCTCCGGTGATCATCTCCCCCATCGCAGGAATTGCATTAAAGGAGTAGGCATCATAAACGACATCAAGCAGCGGCACGACAGGCCTTGAGAATTCGAGGCAGATAAACTGCCCCCCCGGTTTCAACACCCGGTGGAACTCACGCAGCCCCGCCTCGATATCTACAAAGTTTCGGATACCGAATGCGATTGAGACCACATCAAACAAGTTGTCGGCAAATGCGAGCTTCGTGCCATCGGACTGAATACAGTCAGCCGTACCTGAGAGAAATCCCTCATCAATCACCCTGCGCGCCCCCTCACGAAGCATCGGACCATTCAGGTCGGTCAGTATCACACGACCTGTGCGATTACCTTTCAGATTCATTTTTTTCAGATGACCGATGGAGATATCACCACTTCCTGCCGCCACATCCAGGACGATGGAGTCAGACTTTATTGCCGCCACAGAAATCATGCGTCGCTTCCAGAGCCGATGCATACCGGCACTCATCGCGTCATTCATGATGTCGTATTTGTTGGCCACCGATGAGAACACGCCCATCACCTTGCCAGCCTTCTCACTGGCATCGACTGTTTCAAATCCAAAATGTGTCTGAGAATCCATGAGGGGAAGCGTATCAAAGAGACCCGGCAAAGTAACCCATGTGTCACTTCTACACAGCCGCACTGTCTACTGTGATGAAGCAGGATTGTGAGCATATAAACCGCACGATCGTTACTGCCAAAGGCTTTGGATCCGCCATAAAACTGACACGTCACAGTGAATAAACTGTGGATAACCAGTGAATCAAAACACACTACTAATTGTGGGTCACAACTCCTTGACACCCTAGATGTAGTGCTACAGTCTCGCCGCCATCAAATTGAACCAACACCAATTTGCACCTACTGGAGGGAGAGTCCGTATGAGCGCTAACACCACTGCTAGCAATACTGCACTGGATGAGAGAACCGAATTCCCGGTTGAAAAAAACCTGGCAAAGAGCGTTACGCTGCAACCCGCATCGGAAGACATCTGGGATAAAAAATACCGCCTGAAAAATAAAGATGGCGAAGCTGTCGACGCTGATATCGAAGCTACCTATGAGCGCGTTGCCAAGGCACTGGCAGCGGTCGAGCTTAAAGATAAGCAGGAGTTCTGGTTCAATCGTTTCACCTGGGCTCTTCAGCAGGGTGCGATTCCGGCCGGACGTATTATGTCCAACGCCGGTGCCGAGGCGCACAAGCCAGCCACCTCTACGATTAACTGTACCGTATCAGGCGCTGTCCCTGATTCGATGGATGGCATTCTCTCCATGGTACGTGAAGCAGGCCTGACCCTGAAAGCCGGTTGCGGAATCGGTTATGAATTCTCCACACTGCGTCCGAAGGGCGCTTATGTATCAGGTGCCGGTGCATACACCAGCGGTCCTCTCTCCTTTATGGATATCTTTGATAAGATGTGTTTTACCGTCTCTTCTGCCGGCGGTCGTCGCGGCGCGCAGATGGGAACTTTCGACATCTCACACCCTGACGTGTCCGATTTCATTCGTGCCAAGCGCGAAGATGGCCGCCTGCGTCAGTTCAACCTCTCCTGTCTGATCACCAAGGACTTCATGGAAGCAGTGAAAAATGACAGTGACTGGGATCTGATCTTTCCGGCCACAACTGAAGAGGCTGAGAGCGTGGATGAGAAGATTGTCTGGCGCCAGATGCCACACTTCACGGGTAAAGCGATCCACAACGACAAGGGTGAGATTGCATGTAAAGTATATAGGACCATCAAGGCACAGCGCTTGTGGGATGTGATCATGTCATCCACTTACGACTACGCTGAGCCAGGTTTCATTCTAATTGATGAAGTGAATGAGAAAAACAACAACTGGTTCTGCGAAGATGTGCGTGCCACCAACCCATGTGGCGAACAGCCGCTGCCACCCTACGGGGCCTGCCTTTTGGGTAGCGTTAACCTGACCAAGTTTGTCCGTGACCCGTTCACCGATAGCGCAACATTTGATTGGGATGCCTACAAAGAAGTCGTGTCAATCTTCACCCGCATGCTTGATAATGTGGTTGAGATCAACGGCCTGCCGCTTGAAAAACAGCGTGATGAAATCATGGGCAAACGTCGCCACGGCATGGGCTTTCTCGGTCTGGGCAGTGCACTAACCATGATGAAGGTGCCTTACGGCTCCCCGAAATCACTCGAAATCACCGAGAAGATCGCTTACGAGATGGCCCGCACCGGTTTTGCTGCAGGTATTGAGCTGGCTGAAGAGAAGGGTGCTGCTCCGATCATGGATCAGGAGTTTGAGATCACTCCTGAACTAATGGCCAAACAGCCAGCCATGGCCGATGACGGCATCAAGGTTGGTGATAAGTTGAAGGGTAAAATCCTCTGGGCGAAATACTCAAATTACATGCGTCAGTTTGCCAAGAGCGGCAACATTGAAGATGCGAAGATGCTGAAAGAGCTGGAAGAGAAGGGGTGCAGATTCACCCACCACTCCTCCATCGCACCGACCGGAACTATTTCACTCTCACTGGCTAACAACGCCTCCAATGGCATCGAACCAAGTTTCGCGCATCACTATGCACGCAACGTGATCCGTGAAGGCAAGAAATCAAAAGAGAAAGTGGATGTATTCTCCTACGAACTTCTCTCCTACCGCGAAGAGATCAATGCAGATGCGATGCCCTCTTATGGGAACGATTCCGGGAATGAAGAGAACAAGCTGCCTTCCTACTTCATCTCTGCTGACGAAGTCACACCGAAACAGCATGTTGATATTCAGGCTGCAGCGCAGAAGTGGGTTGATTCATCAATCTCCAAGACCGCCAATGTCCCAACTGATTTTCCATATGAGGATTTCAAGGATATCTACCTCTACGCCTACGAGAAAGGGCTGAAAGGTTGCACCACGTTCCGCTTCAACCCTGAAGCGTTCCAGGGTGTACTGGTGAAAGAGGAGGATCTTGAGAACACCATGTACAAGTTCACTCTGGACGATGGCAGCGTTGTTGAGGTGAAGGGTAATGAAGAGATCGAGTATGATGGCGAGATGCACACCGCCGCCAACCTCTTTGATGCTTTGAAAGAGGGATACTACGGTAAGTTTTAGATACGGGATGAGGGCATCCATGCCCGCACCCTTAAACGGAACAGCGAAAGTGTGATTTCACTGTTCCTCACAAAACCGGCGGCTGACGCCACCGATTTTGGTGACAGTTCCATCTGTCACAGATTGAAAACAACGGAGGTTAGCGATGCTTCAACTCACTGAACGAAATGAACATATCGCATGGCCGGAGCTTCGGTTTCCGCCAATTAACCTGTGGGTGGTGGCATCGCTTTCGAGCGAATGGAAACCAAAAGCTTCTCTAGTGAACACCCGCACACACCGGTCGCAGTGCCCGGGGTCTTCTGCAAAGAGGCCAAACGCGCTGCAAAGACATTTACACAGACGGCTGGAATCACTTCTGGCAGTCCGTGGAGGTAAACGATGAGCATTAAAATTGAGCAGAAGATCACCAGCTACGAGGTAGCCAAGCCGGAAGATGAGCAGGAGAGCAATGTTGCACACATCGCCCCACTGCTTGAGCGCGATGACATTCTTGAGGGAAGCACCTACAAGATTAAAACGCCGCACTCCGAACACGCGATGTATATCACCATCAATGATGTGGTGGTCAATCACGGGCAGGCCGATGAGCACCGTCGTCCGTTCGAGGTGTTCATCAACTCGAAAAACATGGAGCACTTCATGTGGATCGTTGCCCTCACCCGCGTGATCTCTGCGATCTTCCGTAAAGGCGGCGATGTCACGTTTCTTGTTGAGGAGATGAAAGCGGTATTTGATCCACGTGGCGGCTACTACAAGCGCGGTGGCAAATATATGCCATCGATTGTGGCTGAGATCGGTGAAGTGATTCAGCAACATCTGGTCTCCATAGGTATGATGGAGGGTCAGCTCAACACGGCTGAGCTCGAAGCCAAACGTCAGGAGGCCAAAGAGAAGCTCGGAAATGATGCCATCGCCAAAGGTAATCTCTGCGATAAATGTGGTGCGATGGCTGTTGTGCGTCTGGACAACTGTAACTGCTGCCTGGAGTGCGGCGACTCCAAGTGTGGGTAGTATATCTAATATGTAAACTTACATAGATAGGTGGATTCTTCCACCTAAAACATCAAAAGGCTGTTATCTCAATGGATAGCAGCCTTTTTTTGTTTCCATCCAGATTAATGCCGCAAACCCAAGCAATAACAAGCTCTTTTTGACTCAGGCCAAAAAACAACCCTTAACATCAACACCATGTTGCTGGCCTGTTACCACAGTGTGCATAATTGAAAGCTTCCAGCATGCGTCCAAGTGTTACCTGTTCGCGTCCACTCAGGTTACCTGAGAGAATACGCTCAAACTGACCCTGAATCTGCGAAACATCACCCTGCACCTCACGTGGATACGGCTCTTCATTAGCAGAAGAGTATGTTAAAGACCGGGTGCTTGACCCATCCTGAGCCAGCAGCAACTTTTGCCTATCGGCATAAAGCTCCGGCTCACCCTCGGCCCCCATAAAAATCAGTGATCGCTTTTGCTCCAACAGCACGTTGGTTTCGGCCATTAACGCTGCATAGGGGGTATGAAACAGGCCATTAAGCTGGCCATCGCAGTTCATTGGATTTAATAATCTTGCCACGCTGTTTGCACAGGAACGAACGCCAAGCCTCTCCCGCAAGTTGAGCAACTGAAAAACCTCTGGAGAGATCACCTCTACATCAAGATAGACAATATTCTCATCTTTTAGGATTTGTTGCGCATCTTGAATGGTTTGAGCCTGCTTAACGCCAACGTTACACAAAACATCCTGGGCAGTGATTCGGCCTTCAACCGGGCTTAAGCCATGCACAACAACTGGAATTCCCAATTGACTCGCCCTGATCGCAGCCACCAGATGCAGGTGTGCAGCACGCCTTTTTCCCGCATAACACGGAAGGTCTACTGCACCTGCAGGTGCATGGACTTCACCATATGACACGATACGCCTGCGTGCGGCCCGCACAAAGCCAGCCAACTCCGCTGCAGTCTCACCTTTCATCCGTTGGGCAATCAGAAATGCACCCAGCTGTAACACATCTGCATCCGGCTTAAGCAGGGCTGAAAAAGCCTCTTGCGCCTCTTCGATGGTTAAATGTTGATGCCCATGTTTTCCACGCGCGATTCGATGGATCAATCCGGAAAGTCGAGTCATACCGACAGGCTCGTGTTATTTCCAGGGTGTGCGTTCATTTACCACCTCACCAATAATGACAATACTGGGTGAAATGGCTTCCAGACAGCCATCTTTAGCCTGCTGTAAGCTCCCTGTTTCGAGGGTCTCATCCGGCAGCGATGCATTGTGAATCACCGCTACCGGCACATCAGCGGAGAGCCCTGCATTGAGTAGTCGCTCAGCCAGCTCAGGCAGCACCTTTGCAGCCATGTAAAAAACCAACACGGGAAAAGCAGCCACCAAAGCAGACCAGTCGATACGGGATTCATCGGAGATTTCATGTCCGGTAAGAAAAGCAATGGAGCTGTTCACGGTGCGATCAGTCACTGGTATTCCGGCCATAGCAGGCGCGGCAACACCTGATGTTATGCCCGGAATCACGCGGAATCTGACTCCTGCATCAACCAGGGCCCGCGTCTCTTCACCGCCACGCCCGAACACAAAAGGGTCACCACCTTTCAATCTGACGATCCGTTTCTTCTCTCCGGCAAGTTGAATCAGTGTATCGCTTATATCCTGCTGAGCAGCCGAAGGCCGTCCGCCCCGTTTTCCCGCATAAACCCGCTTAGCATCAACAGCTCCAAGGCTGAGGATAGCTTCCGGAACGAGGGCGTCGTGAACAATCACATCACACGATGCCAACAGCCTGACAGCCGCCTGAGTAAGCAGATCAGGATCACCCGGTCCAGCACCGACCAGAGCCACCTCACCCGCCTCCAGCGGCGATGACAATTTTTTACGTGTCACTGTTTTTTCTCCTTGCATGCTTAGGACGAAAGGCGCTGCATTCAGACTCATCTGTAATCATGTATGCTCCTCCGAGCAAATCGATACAATAGGGAACAGCCGGAAATACAGCACTCAGACAATCATCAATAGCAGATGGCTTACCGGGCAGATTGATAATCAGCGAATTGCCGCGAATGCCAGCGGTCTGCCGAGAGAGAATTGCGGTTGGCACAAACTTTAACGACTCCTGCCGCATCAGCTCACCGAACCCCGGCATCATCTTTTCACAGACCACTTCAGTTGCCTCAGGCGTCACATCCCGAACAGCAGGCCCTGTACCGCCCGTCGTCAAGATCAGACAACACCCTTCACGATCCGCAAGCTCTTTCAGAGTAGCTTCAATGCCTTCCTGATCATCAGGGATGACGCGTTTCACTGCTTCCCATTCGGAGCTCAATACCCGCTTAAACCAGGCAACCATGGCAGGGCCACCCAGATCTTCATAATCACCCCGACTGGCACGATCTGAAACTGTGACAAAACCAATCTTCGCCATGTTATCTCTACTCACTCAGTACCCCTTCGGTTCAGCTTGAAAATCCATACCCTGAAGCAGCTGCACCGTCACCATCTCTCCAGCCCTGAAGCCGCCAGATTCAGCCGGAACAACCATTAAACCATCAGCCATGGCCATCGACATCAATACTCCACTCCCCTGTGCTCCGGTTGAAGAGACAGCATAACCCTGTTCATCAGAACCGATCACCACACGGACAAAAAGAGTCCGGCCAGCGCTACCATTCACATCGTGTTCCAAGCGCGCTTTTATTGTACGGCGGAACAGCTTTTCATGCCCCATGATACTGCGCAGAGCCGGAGCAACAAACTGTTCAAAACAGACCATACTGGCTACCGGATTACCCGGCAGACCAAATACACCACACCTCTCCGACGAACTGTCGCTTTCCAGCGTCCCAAACGCCAGGGGATGGCCTGGACGCATCGCCACACGCCAGAAATGCATTGTAATGCCCAACTCGTCCAACATCGAGCGAACAAAGTCATGAACGCCTACAGAGACACCACCTGAAGCCAAAAGAATATCGTATTTCAAACCTTCAGAAAGCTTTGCCTTCAAATCTTCCGGATTATCCCGCGCAATCCCCAACAACACCGGTTCGATCCCGAGTGATCTGCACTGAGCATAGAGGGCATGTGAATTGGCGTTGGGAATTTTATTCTCATCAATCGGGTCATCAATACCTTCCAGCTCATCACCAGTCGAAAGAATTGCCACACTGGGCCTGGCAAACACCGTCACCTGCTTCTGCTTCACCATCGCCAATATGGCTAATACACCCGGGGTAATCTCAGTTCCGCTGCTTAGCACAACTTCACCTGATTTCAGGTTCTCCCCTAATGGTCGGATATTAGCCCCCTGTTTCGGCATGCTCAGAATAGAAACCCGATCACCCTCGGCCTCGGTATCCTCAACACGAACCACCGTATCAATGCCTGCCGGTGTCGGGGCACCAGTCATAATCCGGGCGGCCTCTCCTTGCCGAACCTCAGCCTGAGGCATCTCTCCTGCACGGATGTCCTGCACAACAGTCAACAGAGCCGGAACCTCAGCTGCGTCGATAAACCGTACAGCATAACCATCCATTGCAGAGACATTATATGGCGGATGATTACGGTTAGCCCTGATATCTTCAGCCAATATACGGCCAAGGGAGTCGTGTAGAGCAATAGTCTCTCTCCCTGAACGCTTCACATGATGCAAAATGGATGCCTGTGCATCAGCCACCGAAAAATCACTCATCTCACACACTCCACTTTTTTACATCTTCAATACTATCGAGACTTATCAGGCTCTCAAATTGTGGATCAATCTCTCTAACCTGCTGTTCGCTAACAATAGAGCTATTCAGTTTATCAAGCAGCCTTATCATGCTTCGCTGCCCCTGTTGCATCTGTCGCTTCATCATAGGCAGTGATGTTTTGGCATAAAAACCAAACAGTGGCTGCACCCGACCATGAACATGGGAGACCACGGCATCATGAGCATCTCGATTTGTAGCCAAAAGCCGGATCAAAGCATGTGAAACAAACGGCATATCGCATGCAATAACAAAGAGCCAGTCCGATTCAACTGCTTCCAGTGCCGTGATGATACCCACCATCGGCCCGCGATCTTCTGAAGCATCAATGATCTGCTGGCATGGTAAATTTTCGCGCAGTTCACGCGTGCTGATCACAATATTTGAGAAAAGGGGTGTAATCTGCTCCAGCACGTGCATCAACATCGGTTTTCCGCGTAATGGAACCATCGCTTTATCGGCTCCCATGCGCCGGGACTCACCGCCAGTTAGTACTACTGCACTACAATTTTTGATCTGTTTCAATCGTTACTCTCTTCACTGGAAAAACGGATAGGTTCATCGTCCAGACTGGTACGATTCCGCTCCTGCCAGTAATCGGCAACACCGTCTGCACCCTTTCTGTTTGCCCACGTAATGAGCGTCTTCCGATCATCAATGAAATTGTAAAGAGGCACCCCAAATCCACACGAGGTCTGCACCAGATCAATATGCATATCAAACAGCTGACGCGCTCCCGGCAGCGGATCAAACAGGGCATATAGTTCATGCCACGCCTCATCGCAGGGATAAATCGTTTTGGCCTGACCGTAAAGGCGTAAAATTTTTGGCTGCTCATCAAACGAGCAGAACATAATCGTCATTCTACTGTCACGCTGCATATGAGCGGCTGTTTCATTACCACTTCCGGTTACATTCAGCCACACTACACGATTTTTATTGAGCACCCGAAATGAATCCATCCCCTTGGGTGAGACATTGATGCGACTATCGGCTGTTGCCGAGCCGACAAAATAGATATGCTGATCTTTGATAAACTGAATCTGCTTCTCTTCAATCTCAGGGTGTTTTTTACCCATGTCAGCCTCCTGTGCCAGCCCTTCTCATCCATTGAAGAATATAACCCACAATGGCCTGTGCATCATTGAGATCCAGCAGAGGGGGGGTGACCTTTAAATCAGCCATATCCGTTGCAACAGCAATCAGATCACTCTCAATACAACGCAGTGTTGTTGAGCGCTCTGATCGAACAACTTCAATCTTGGGCCCTGGCACCGATGCATAACCTTCCACCAAAACCAGATCATAATCTGCGAACAGTCGATTCGCCAAAACCTTCGGATCCAAAGCCTCATTCAGATCGCTGACCATCAACATCTTCTTCGGCCCAACCAGCAGTGATGTTGCAGCTCCCGCCTGTTTATGCCGCCAGCTATCCTTACCCGGTGTATCCATCTCAGGCTGATGATGACTATGTTTGATTGTGGCAATACGCAGCCCCTTCGCTGTCAAGCCTGCCAGTAATTTCTCTATCAGTGTTGTTTTTCCGGAGTTGGAGTGGCCTACAATAGCAAGAACAGGTGTTGTCATGGGTGTTCTGTTACCCACGATTCACCCTTAGGCGTAGTCTCTTTTTTCCAGATTGGCACGCGCTGTTTCAGTGTATCAATCACCCAGCGACAGGCATCAAAGGCGGGGCCACGATGCTCAGCACCCACCACAATCAATACAATCTGATCACCTGCCTGAACAGTGGTAATGCGATGAACGATGCGCAGGTCAATAATATCAAACGTTGCCAGGGCCTCTTTCTGCAATGCCTGCATGGCGGTAAGCGCCATTCCTGCATACTGCTCAAAACTGATCGAATCCACATCTTGGCCATCGGAAAAGTCGCGTGCGCAACCCAAAAATGTGGCGATACCACCCACACGTTTCGAGCCTGCACGAACTGCATCAACCTCATCCTGCACTGAAAAATCTTTTGCCTGAATTCGAACCGAAGCCTGCTTCATATCAACCTCCTGAGAATGGCGGCATGATCGCCACCTCGTCACCCGAAGAGAGCTTTCTATTCAGGTCTTTCACCTGAGTCTGATTCACAGCCAACACAAGCGGCTTGAAATCATTGCAGCCAACGGTGACCAGTAAATCTGAGAGTGTCATTCCTTCACTGATAGCTACAGCCCGTTTGTGCTCTCCCAACCTGGCAGCAATAACACCGAAAAAAAGAACGTTCACGCTCATTCACGGCTCCAGTCACCGGATTTTCCGCCCTGTTTCTTCTCAAGTCGGACATTTTCAATAGACATACCCTTATCTACGGCTTTGCACATATCATAAATCGTCAGAAGAGCCGTGCTAACAGCGGTGAGTGCTTCCATCTCAACACCCGTTTTACCGTTGCACTTCACTGACACCTCAACTTTCAGGCCTGATTTCTGCTCAAGCTCTGTAAACGAAACATGAATTCCGGAGAGCATAAGTGGATGGCACATTGGAATCAGGTCAGGCGTCTTTTTTGCGCCCATCACTGCTGCCACATCAGCCACAGCCAAAACATCACCTTTTTTCAAATCTCCTGAATAGATACGCTGCAGTGTCTCCGGCAACATTCTTATTACTCCACTGGCAATAGCAGTTCGTGTTGTCACATCTTTAGCGGAAACATCCACCATACGTGCCCGGCCACTCTCATCAAAATGGGTTAAATCACTCATGACTGCATCTTCCTGTTCATTGATATGCTCTCTACTTCTGCCAACAGCCGGCCTTCCCGCATTCGCCAGTGCTGGCCGGCCAGAAATTCAGCATCTTCAACATCGTGACTAATCATGATCACCGGGATTTTTAACGCTTCCTGAACAGCTTTTAAGGCAACTCGCAAACGTTGTCGTATAGCCGGAGCCTGAGCCGAGAAAGGTTCATCCAGCAGTAGCAGCGAAGGCTTCCGACAGAGAGCCCGAACCAGTGCCACCCGCTGGGCTTCACCTGTTGAGAGCATCTCCGGTTTCCTCTGCATCAAAGCAAAGATCTCAAACTTCTCCAGTAGTCGGTTAACCCACGCTTCATCCACACAATCAATACCCAGCAGAATATTCTTCTCAACCGTCAACCACGGCAGCAGTGCCGCATCAGGCCAGAGGCAGCCTATATCACGGGTTTGAGTGGGCAAAACAAAACCGGCGGCGCTATCAAGCCAAACCCGATCATCAACTATCAGCTCTCCCTGCGCATGCTCCAGGCCGGCCAGACATCGAAGCAGGGTTGTTTTGCCCGCACCATTTTCACCTGAAAGCACAACGATTTCATCAGAAAACCTAACCTCAACCTGCAACGCCAATAAGCCAATCTGGGAGTTTATCTGTATCAGCCCTTTCACTTCACCGCTCCGAGGTTCGGGCCCTGACGATTAAACGCATACACCACCGATAGCATGGCAAAGGATACGCCCAGAAGAATCAATGCCAGCAACCATGCGTCACTCCCCTGCTGCATCTCAACAAACTCAAACAGTGCAATACTGGCCACCTTCGTCTCACCCGGAATAGACCCCCCCACCATGAGAACAGCGCCAAATTCCCCCATGGTATGCGCAAATGATAGAGCCGCCGCCACCAGCACCCCACCTCTTGCAGCAGGTAACATCACCTGTAGCAGTGTCTGCTTTAAGTTCAGCCCCTGCGTACGCGCCATCTCAAGCCAGCTTACCGGAATTGCCCGCAGACTCTGTTGCATCGGCTGCACGGCAAACGGCAGGCTATAGATCACAGATGCGATCACCATGCCGGAGAAAGAGAATGCCAGAGAGTGATCAAACAGAGCTTGCCACATACGCCCCACGGCTGTGTTCGGTGCAATCAGCAACAGGACATAATAACCAAGTACCGTTGGTGGTAACACCAAAGGCAGAGCGACTATCACCTCCAGTGCAGTGCGCCCTCTAAATGTTTTAAAAGCTAAAACATATGCTAACGGCAGCGCTAAAAGCAGCAGAATCAGCGTGGTCACCAGAGCCAGCTGCAGGGAGATATACAGTGATTCAATCATTACAAATTCTGCTCACTGCCAAAAGTTTGTATCCAGAGTAAGGCAGAAGCTTTTTTGGTTAAAATTACACCCTGATAATGAATCGTCGCCATTGATTCATGGCTCGACATTACTGGCACAAAACCAGCATCCACCAACCCTTCCTTTACCATCATGGTGGCCTGCATAGCGTTCTGAGCATAGACAAATTTATGTTTCAGGGAACTCCAGAGGCCCTGCTTCTGCAACACCTCTCTGGTCACGCTTCCAAAAGGAGCAACATCCGGATTGGCAATCGCAATATGCCGGATAGCCGGGCCAATCAAGTCCCCGGAATCAGCAATAATCCTGTTGCCAGCCATGATGCCAAGATAACCCCGGCCCAGATCATATTGTGAAACAGCTTTGCCCTGGCTCACCAGCAGCGCTGGCCGCTCCTGATCTGCTGCGACAAACAGATCAAATGGTGCTCCCTGTATAATTTGATTGTATAAACGCCCTGTTGATCCCGATATCAGGCGAACTGTCACGTGGTGGTGCTTCTCAAAATTAGCCACCTGTTTCTGCATAGCTGGGTAGAGGCTGGATGCCACAGCGATAGTAAGTATCTCTTTCGCCTGAACGACTGTGCTAAAGCAGAGGCAGAGCATCAAAAGCCCTGCATGAATAGCGGCAGAGATGCTGGCCTGGAAAGATCTGCGATGCATGCTCAACTTACCCCCCAATCTGGATCATGGAGCGTTTTTCATCATCTGCAGAAAAACTGTAGATTCCGATCTCTGGCTTAATCAGTGCTGAACGAAAAAACATGGCGGCGATATCATCATCACTACCGCCCTGACGCATGAGGTCACGTAGATTAAGTTGATCATCGGCTGGCAGACAGGAGCGCAGGCCACCATCAGAAGTCAAGCGTAAACGATTGCATCCTTCACAGAAGCGTTCAGACATCGGTGTGATAAAGCCAACCTCTCCCTCACCACTCTTGAGCGGCAGATATCGTGCTGCAGTGTTACCTGTAAGCAACGCTGCATCGACATTAATGCGTTCACGCAGATCATCACGCTGCAGAATATCATCAATGGAGATATAGTGACGTTCCCAATCCATCCCCTGTTTCATCGGCATCAGTTCAATAAACCGGATCGTCGCCTGTTGCCGAACGGCGAAATCAATCAGCTCGGCCACTTCACACTCAGATCCACCGGCATTGATACCACGCATCAGCACCGTATTAATTTTGATGGGAGTGATCCCGGCCACTTTGGCCGCTTCAATACCAGCCAGAACCGGAGCAAGTTCTGCCATTGTCAGCTTGCGAAAGCGCTGGGCATTCAGGCTATCAAGGCTAATGTTAATGCGATTGAGTCCGGCCACTGCCAGCGCATCCGCATATTTGGCAAGCAGCGTTGCATTGGTGCTCATAGCAATATCCTGAATGCCCGGAATGCGCGCAATCATCTCAATCAGATCGGGCAGATCCCGACGAACCAGTGGCTCACCACCGGTAATACGTACCTTGGTGACACCTAAGCCTGCTGCAACCCGGACAATTCGCTCAATCTCTTCATAGCGTAGAATCTGCGCATGCATTTCAGCCTTGTAAGAGCCAGATTCAGGACGACAATAATCACAGCTCATATTACAACGATCCGTCACCGAGATACGCAGGTAGGTGAGCTGACGACCAAATCGATCAACCAGACCCTGCCTGGCAGTCGCGCTGAAGGGCGTGCGCTCAAAGAAACTGATAGGGGTTACTTCAACCATTAGCAGCTAACACAGTCATTCATCTGCCCAATATAACATACAGGGCCCTACTCTTCCGCCAAGGACTTGAAGCTGTTTGAAATGAGTGGTCTGGCATCTTTTTGTGGCACATGGCACTGGGTGCAGAAATAGCGGTTTGGCGACATTTTAACAAGTGCCTCACCATCACGATTCATAAAATGTGAAACGGCGATCTTTGTTGCGCCCGGCATCTCTGAATTCCAATTATGACAGTTTAGACAGCTGTTATCTTCGCGATCAATAGTGAAACCTTCGATTGAATGCGGCACCAGCGGTGGCTGCTGAGCATAATTACGCTGAACTTTTCCCTCACCATCCCTCCACACCTTGACCGATGTTTGAGACGATGGTTCATCCAGTGCCACATCACCGCGCAGGGATTGCAGCGTACTGCCTCCCGCCCATGCAACAGATGAGATAACAATCAACGCCACTGCAATTGAAAAGCTTTTCATATCAACCTCCCCTTATGCCTTCACAACACGAACAGCGCATTTTTTGTAATCGGTCTGCTTGGAGAGCGGATCGGTTGCATCAAGTGTCACCTTGTTAATCAGACGCCGTGCATCAAACCACGGCACAAAAATCAGCCCTACAGGTGGCTTGTTACGCCCTCGTGTCTCAATCAGCGCTGAAACCTCACCACGGCGACTTTGCACTTTGGCCATGTCACCACGTTTGAAACCACGCTTCTTCGCATCATCCGGATGCATATATATCAGTGCATCCGGCACCGCCTTGTAGAGCTCGGGAACACGCTGAGTCATTGTGCCCGAGTGCCAGTGCTCAAGCACACGGCCAGTGCAGAGCCACATATCGAACTCACTATCCGGCATCTCCGGAGGTGCTTCATACGGCGAAAAAATAATATTGGCCCGGCCATCTTTGTTGCCATAAAAGTAGAGATCGGTTCCGGCCGGAACAAATGGATCGAAACCCTCGCGATAACGCCACTTTGTCTCTTTCCCATTCACCACAGGCCAGCGCAGACCGCGCTCCGTTTGCAACTGGTCATAGGCAGCCAGATCGTGTCCTCTCTTCGGCCCTTCGACACCAAATCTGCGGTACTCCTCAAACAGACCCTTCTGCAGATAAAATCCAAAATGATCCATCTCATCATTGGCATATCTGTTGCCTTTCTCATCGGTGACTTTCTGTGCAGGAAATTTGTCCACACTGCCGTTGCGGTAGAGCACATCATAGAGTGTTTTGTTTTTTACTTCCGGCTGTTTAGCTATCAGTTCGGAGGGCCAAACATCTTTCACTTTCAAACGTTTAGAAAACTCCACCAACTGCCAGAGATCGGATTTTGCTCCCTCCGGTGGTGACACCTGCTGTCGCCAGGTCTGAGTCCGGCGTTCGGCATTACCGTACGCCCCCTCTTTCTCCACCCACATCGCGGTTGGCAGAATCAAGTCTGCGGCCATCGCCGAAACGGTCGGGTACGGATCAGAAACCACGATGAAATTATCCGGGTTACGGTATCCTGGCAGTGTCTCCTCATTCATATTCGCTGCGGCCTGCACATTATTATTGCACATCACCCAGTAGGCGTTGATCACACTGTCTTTGAGCATGCGGTTGTGCTGAACCGCATGGTAGCCCGGCTTGGGGGGGATGGTCCCCTCCGGAAGTTTCCAGACACTTTCGGCAAAGTCGCGATGTGCTTTTTTCTTCACAACCAGGTCGGCAGGCAACCGGTGTGAGAAGGTGCCTACTTCTCGTGCCGTACCACACGCCGATGGCTGACCAGTCAATGAGAAGGGGCTATTACCCGGCTCTGCAATTTTGCCCATCAAAAGATGGATATTGTAGAGCGAGTTGTTGGCCCAGACGCCACGTGTATGCTGATTGAAACCCATCGTCCAGAGCGAGGTGATCTTCTTCTTCGGGTCGGCATAAAGTCTGGCCAATCGGAATAGCTTAGCCTTTGATACACCTGTCAGTTTGGAGGTGTACTTCAACGTATAAGGCTCGACCAGACGTGCATACTCTTTGAGAGAAATGCCGGAGAGCTTTCCCTTACCCGGGTTTTTAGCTTTTTTCTCCAGTGGATGGTCGGGGCGCAGGCCATAACCAATGTCAGTCGCTGTCTCTTTAAAGTTCACATGTTTCTCAATGAACTTTTTGTCATACGCCTTCTGCTGAATAATGTAGTTGGCAATATAGTTCAAAATCGCCAGATCGGTCTGCGGTGCGAACACCATATTATTATCGCCCAGATCAAAGCAGCGATGCTCATAGGTAGAGAGCACATGCACCTCAGCTCCCGGCTTGCTCAGGCGGGTATCAGTGATGCGCGTCCAGAGAATCGGATGCATTTCGGCCATGTTGGAGCCCCAGAGCACAAACGCATCTGCATGCTCAAGATCATCATAGCAGCCCATCGGTTCATCGGAGCCGAAGGCGCGCATAAATGCACCCACAGCAGAGGCCATGCAGTGGCGGGCATTCGGATCGATATTGTTAGAACGAAAACCGGCTTTCATCAGCTTGGAAGCGGCATACCCCTCCATAATGGTCCACTGGCCTGAGCCAAACATGCCAATCGATTCAGGCCCCTTCTTTTTAATCGCCTGTTTCCATTTCTCGGCCATGATATCGAAAGCGGCATCCCATGAGATCGGTGTGAATTCACCCTCCTTATGAAACTTACCACCCTTCATACGCAGCATCGGTGAGGTCAGCCGGTCTTTGCCATACATAATTTTGGAGAGAAAATAGCCTTTGATGCAGTTGATTCCTTTGTTCACATCGGACTTCGGATCAGCCTGAGTCGCCACCACCTTGTCACCTTTCGTGCCCACAAGGACGCTGCAGCCCACACCGCAGAATCTACACGGCGCTTTATCCCAACGAATTCTGTTTTTCTCCGCATCAAAATCTATCGCGCTCGCCAGACCGGGCAGACTCACACCGATTGATGCCGCAGCCGCCGTGGCCGCGCTTGATTTGATAAAACCTCTACGAGTTAACGCCATCTCCAACCTCCTTGCTGATCCTGTTGCTGACCCTCTTCACAATGCTGATAAACCGGTGTCACACTCAATACCCCATCGAGGTTCTGAATCTGCTCGGTCAATTTCATTACCTCTTTGCCGGTTGCCGCTTCCATCGTCAGAACCAGCCGTGACTGCTCATCTTCTGCATGAATCTCTACTCCAGCATAGTCAATCAGTTGCTGAGCTATATCTTTGCCAACATCCGGTTTCAACTGCACGACTGCACCGACAATGCAGCCAATGGATTCATCATCTATGGTCACAGAGACACCTCTATAGCCTGAACCGGGCAGGGCGCTACACAGGCACCGCAACCACTGCAGACATCACGATTCAGTTCAGGCTGGGAGACCGCACCTATCTGCGGTGAAAAGGTGATCGCCTTTGCATCACACTGTTCACCACAAGTTGTGCAGATTACCTGCTGCATCGGCAGGCAGCGATCAGATATCTGCGCCTTCACCATCCATGGATATGGAAGTGAACGACTCAGAGCATTGGTCGGGCAGATGTTGACGCAGTCACCACAAAAGGTGCACTCACCAAGGCTGAAATCGACAACGGGGTAACCTTCCGGACCTTCTGTGATCAGTATCGATTCAGGACAAGCTTTCAGGCAGTCGCCACAGCGGCTGCAGGCATCCAAAAAAAGAGATTCATCCATTGCCCAGGGAGGACGAACAGGAACGGACTTATTGTTTCGTCCCATGCCTAAAAATTGACGGCGGCTACGGCCAGCTAAATGCACAATACCTCTACATCATTAACGCAGTATGTGTTCATGGATAACTCGAAGAGCTATTCCAATTAAAACGAGTGGCTCACTAAAGCGAGTACATTTTATATCCACCGCTTGATACGTCAAGGCATTCTCGTGTGACCTGAAATTCGTATTTAAGACCGACAACAGTTGCAAGCCTCTCCTCTGAACTCTCTAAAAGCTGCTACTTAAACAGGCTTCCCAAAGCTACATTCATGGTGCCAGCAGACGTTTTATCTCCGGAACGCATGAACCACAACCTGTGCCTGCCATAGTGCAGGCCTTAATAGCATCAACGTCTGTTGCGCCATTTTTAATGGCTGCTTTCAACTCAAGCTCACCGACATTCTGACAGGCACATATAACTTTACCCTTGGTATCCTCTTTATTGACCGGCCCACCGGGCGCCAGAAGATAAGGTCTAAGCTCACCCACATCACGACCTTCAAGCATGAGCTTACGCAGCCACTGGGCTTCATGGATATCACCACCCACCCAACGCACGGCGATCAGATGCCCGTCTTTCAGCCATGCCTTTCGGTTGATCCCGTGCTTCTTATCCGAATAGGTGAGAGTTTCAAAACCCTCTCCCTGTTCCAGAAGCTGGTCCAGACGTTTGTACTGCTCTACTTTAAGCGGCTTTGTACAGGCAAGCTCAACGGCGGTGACCGGATGATCACTGCCAAGGCAGGATGTCACGCCATAGGTGTAGCCCTCAATCATGGTACGGCCCAGACCCATCTTCTCTCCAGCCATCAACATCATGCCTCGCCACGCAGGTTCAAATCGAGCAATCTGAACTGCGGCATGCTTAAACTCCGGCTGCTTGGAAAGCGGATCTACTGCGGCCTGAATCAGGCTGTTTGCCCGGCCACCCTTGGCATTCATCTCACCCCAATGCATGGGTAAAAACAGCAAGCCCTGTCGAATATCTCTTGAAACATCTGCAGCGGCAATCACTTCTCCGCGACGTGAAATAACTCGTACAAGGTCATTCTCTGCAACAGTGAACCTGGCGGCATCGTCGGGATGCAACTGCAGCTTCGGAACCGCGTAGTGCTGCATCAAACTAGGAACATTTCCGGTTTTGGTCATGGTATGCCACTGGTCGCGAATACGCCCTGTCGTTAATGAGAGCGGATATTCATCATCAACTGGCTCAGCAACCGGGCGGTACTCCACGTCAATAAAACGGGCCTTTTTATCTTCAGTTTCAAAAGCGCCCCGGCTATAGAGACGCTTCTCTTCACCTGGCGTCGAGCCAGCCGGGTATGGCCACTGCTGTGGCCCGTGCTTATCCAGCACCGCATATGAGAGCCCTGTAATATCCATATCACTGTTTTGCGTGAGCCCGCAGTGTTCGCTGAAGACCTCTTCCGCTGCCTGATAAGCAAAGGCTCTACTCCAGTCCTGCCCAAGCTCATTGCCTAATTTCACCGCAAAGTCAGTGGTGATTTTCCAATCGGGTCGGGAGAGTCCTGCAGCGGGCAATGCCTGTTGCAAGTGCGAGATACAGCGTTCGGAATTTGTAGCCGCACCCTCTTTCTCAGCCCAGCCGGCAGCAGGAAACAGAACATGTGCAAACCGGGTGGTGTCGGTCGGATGATATGCATCCGACACCATCACCAGCTCTGCTTTTTTTAAAGCTGCTTCAGCACGTTTTGCATCCGGCATGGAAACAATCGGGTTGGTACATGCAATCCATACCGCTTTTACTGACCCCTCTTCAAGCGCATCAAACAGCTCAGTAGCGGTAAGCCCGGGTTTGTCAGAGACGCTATCCACACCCCAGTAGCTGGCGACTTCTTCTCTATGTGCAGGATTCGTATAATCACGATGTGCTGCCAGCATATTTGCCATGCCACCTACTTCACGGCCACCCATCGCATTAGATTGGCCCGTAAGCGAGAATGGTCCTGAACCCGGCTGTCCTATCTGCCCTGTTGCCAGGTGCAGATTGAGAAGAGCATTACTTTTATCTGTGCCGGATGAGGATTGATTCATCCCCTGACACCAGAATGAAAGGCTTTTGTTCTCAGCAAACCATAAAGCAGCCTGAACAATGTCCGGTGCATTCAAACCGCAGATATCTGCAGCTTTCCGAGGGGTCATTTTTTGAACTGCTTCACGCACAGCTTCAAAGCCCTGCGTATTCTGAGCGATGTAGCTCTGATCCAGAGCATCTTCCCAGATCAAAACATTCAACATCGCCTGAAGTAGTGGGACATCCGTGCCAGGGCGAAGTGGCAGATGCAGATCTGCAATAGAACAGGTGTCTGTTCGCCGCGGATCAGCGACAACCACCTTCAGATCAGGATTCACCTCTTTGGCGGCTTCCATTCTTCTAAAAACGATAGGATGGGCATAAGCGGGGTTTCCGCCAATAATGAAAAAGTGTTCTGCCAGTTCGATATCTGCGTAACAGGTAGGAGGCCCGTCTGCGCCAAAAGCCCGCTTATAACCTGCCACGGCCGAAGACATGCAGAGTCGTGAATTTGTATCAATATTATTGCGACCGATGAATCCTTTCATCAATTTGTTGAAAACGTAATAGTCTTCGGTAAGCAGTTGACCGGAGATATAAAAAGCAACCGCATCCGGGCCATGCTCACGAATAATATCGGCAAACTTGCTTGCTCCGTGATTGAGTGCTGTCTCCCAGTCCACGGGTGCGAATGGCTGATTAATGGTCGTTCTTATCTGAGGGCGAAGCAGTCGATCATCGGTGCGAACAGTATGATGGAGCTCACGCCCCTTAGAACAGAGTGCTCCTCTGTTGGTCGGATGCTGACTGTCACCACTTAAGCTGATGATCTGTTTGCCATTTGACTCCAGTTGAATACCGCAACCCGTTCCGCAATATGAACAGACGCTACGCAGAGTCTGCGTAGCGCTATTCCGGTTATCAGTAGAGGTCATAGCTCGAGAAAGATCTGCCCATCTTCAACTTTAACTGCAAAGCGCTTCACACAACCTGATTCAGGGGCCGCAACCTCTCCGGAGTCCAGGTTAACCCGCCAGTTATGCAAAGGGCAAAGTACATCCCCACCAGAAAGAACACCATCTGCCAGAGGGCCGTTTTTATGAGGACAGCGGTTTTCAATCGCCTTAACAGTGTCATCAGTCAGACGAAACAGCGCAACACTGATATCTCCAGCATGAACAGTCCTGCCACCTGACCGGGGAATCTCATCAACTTTGCAGATAAAATGCCATGTGCCGCTCATCAGTTAATCTCCTTGATATTAATAACTCTGTACTCATTAAACTCTCTTGTTTCTGTTTTCGCTTCATCCTTAATACGATCCTGCCATGGATCGCTCTCCTGAGTAGCGAGATAGAGATGCATCCTTTCTACCAAGGCTTTTCGGTTGGCCAGATCATCGACTACGCAGGCCTTGATACTCTCCAGACCCACACGCTGCTGCCATGGTGCACAACGTTCATTGTGGCGACCTGTTTCACGATAGTGCTGCAGGTATGCTTTGGCGATCTCTTCCACCTCTTCACCTGTCTCAACGATGCAGAGCAGTTCCGTGGCCACAACATGGACACCGCCATTACCGCCAACATGAATCTCCCAGCCGCCATCAACACCGACAATGCCGACATCCTTGATGGTCGCTTCCGCGCAGTTACGCGGGCAGCCGGATACCGCTAATTTCACCTTGGCCGGGAACCAGATACGATCCAGCTGTTTCTCCAGATGAATGCCCAGTGATGTGGAGTCCTGAGTACCAAATCGGCACCACTCTGATCCCACGCATGTTTTAACCGTTCGAAGAGCCTTGCCGTAGGCATAACCACAAGGCATATCCAGATCACTCCATACCGAAGCAAGATCTTCCTTCTTTACACCATAAAGACCGATGCGCTGACCGCCGGTAATTTTAATGGTTTTAATATCATATTTTTTAGCAACTTCACCCATACGAAGCAGGTAATCAGCATCAGTATCCCCACCATAAACACGCGGGATTACTGAATAAGTACCATCTTTCTGAATGTTTGCATGCATCCTTTCATTGGCAATTCGAGAGGTTCGATCATCGTCAGACTCTTCAGGCCAGGTCATGCCAATGTAGTAGTTGATCGCCGGACGACAGACCTGACACCCTTCACTTTCCCAATCCAGAACGCTCATCACTTCCCGAACCATGGTCAGCTTCTTATTCCTGATCTGCTCTTTCACCTGCTCATGATTAAGCTCGGTGCAACCACAAATCGGCTCATGATCTGATTCAACAAATGCAGAGCCCAGTGTCGAAGCCAGAATTTGATCGATAAGGCCTGCACAGCCACCACAGGAGCCTGCTGCCTTGGTGCAGGCTGTAATCTCTTTACGTGTAGTAGATCCACCTTTAACGATAGAATCCACCACATCCTTTTTGGTAACACCGTTACAACCACAGACAATGGTATCATCATCCATTGCTGAAGCCTGATCGATACCGGAGTGACCCGAATCACCCAATCCGGATGCAGAAAACAGAAGGCTTGAGCGCAACTCGGAAACGTCTTTACGATCCTGCAGCCACTGGAAGAATGTTGGTCCATCAGCTGTATCACCAAACATGACCACGCCTTTAATGCGATCATCTTCCAATACAATTTTCTTATAAACACCGCCAACCTTATCCATCAGCTCAATCACATCAGCACCAGGGGTGGTCATAAAGTCACCAGCGGAGAACACATCCACACCGGAAATCTTCAGCTTGGTTGATACTACTGAGCCTTGATAAGCTTTAAGTCCCTGGCCCGTAATCTGATACGCCAGAACTTTTGCCTGCTCAAACAGCGGAGCAACCAATCCATAAGCGATACCGCGATGTTCCGCACACTCGCCCACTGAATAGATCGCAGGGTCGGTCACTGTTTGCATATAGTCATTTACAACAATACCGCGGTTACAATAGATACCGCAATCATTGGCCAGAGCCATGTTAGGGCGAATACCCGCAGCCATAACCAACAGATCACAATCCAGATCTGAGCCATCTTTGAATTTCAGACCTGAAACCCGCTCCTCACCAGTCACTTCCGTAGTCAGAGTCGAAACCTTGAAATTCATGCCCTGTGCTTCCAGGTCGTCCCTCAGCATTTCACCGGCAATGCTATCGAGCTGCATATTCATCAGAGTGGCCTGATCATGGATCACCGTTGCTTCCATACCCAGATGCATCAACCCCTTCGCAGCTTCCAGACCCAGTAGGCCGCCACCAATCACTGCCGCTTTTTTATATTTCTTGGCAGCTTCCAACATGGTGTCACAATCATCAATATCACGGAAACCCATCACGCCTTCTTTATCGTGACCCGGAATAGGAATAATAAACGGACTAGAACCTGTCGCGATAATCAGATTGTCATATTCAGCTTCGGTTCCATCTTCAGCAATGACCTTTTTATAACCACGCTGAATCTCTTTAACGCGTTTGCCGAGATGCAGGGTGATGTCATTGTCTGCATACCACTGCTCATCATTAAGAATGATATCTTCAATTGTTGTGTCTCCGGCAAGCACTGGAGAAAGCATGATGCGATTGTAGTTCGGGTGTTTTTCAGCACCAAAAATCGTAATGTCGAACATGTCCGGGTTGGCCGCAAGAATCTCTTCAATGGCACGCACACCAGCCATTCCATTACCAATCATTACCAGCTTTTTCTTCATCATTAATTATCTCCGTTCATATGCGATCTACCTGACATCAGCAAACTTGTTGCCATCAGAATAATAATCTTCGATTCATTACTATATATAAGTTTTTTAAAGAGTGAATAAACAACAAACAGCTACGCTGCACAATTAATGTGCAGCGTAGCCTTATTTGTAGCCACACCTTTCAGCGGTGTCGGCAGCCAGATTTTCTTTTCTTATGCAGTAAAATGCCTCAAAATTTGTAGCTTGCCAACACATAACCAAAACTGGCTGAATCTGCCTTGCCACCATTTCGCTCTGCAACTGCTGCTCCCGGATTGAAAATTGAGTAGTTACCCACAAGTGTCAGCCCTTTCATTGCGGCCACCTTGTAAACAAGTTTGAAATCAAGCTCCGTTCCTGCATCTGTTGATGTATAAGCAGCATTACCTGGAAACAGATTCCCGGTTCCAACCACGTTTAACCAGTTGCCAGTTGCCTTATCCAGCGACAGGAAATGAACATTACTGATAAATGTCAGCCCTTTAACAGGAGAAGTTTTTAGCGACAGACGAATATCTTTCATATTCGCCCATGAGAAGCGATCCATCTCTCCATAGTGAGCATGGTTTGTGTGGAATGGGAATACAAAGTCCTTGTGATCACCAGCCGTGGGCGTTGCATCACCGGGGCTGTAATCATACTCAACACCCACTCGGGTTTTCCATGTATCAAAGCTGTATCCAGCTTTTACAGCATAGGCTGAAGCACTCTGAGAAGTGCCTGTTTTCCAGTCTCCTGTCTGGAACACGGCCTCCGCAGTCGCATCAAGACCGCCCCACTTACCAAACCCGCGTCCGCCATAGGTATTAATATTTCGACCGGCACCAACTGCTGCACCTTTACCGTGATACCAGTTGATCACGTAGGCATCTATGCCTGTTTTTGGTGCCACTGTATAAGTGGCATAAGCACCCATCAGTCGACGATCTTCCCATGTGACCAGAGACTTGCCCTGAGGCACCGCTGTTGACGGGGTCATAGCACCAATATCAGACGGGTGAACTGCAAACAGATCCAACTTCAATGCATCATCCTTATAGAACAGCTTCACGCCATCAAAGGTTCTGGCCACATCTTTCCAGCCAAGATGCCCCAGCAATCTTTGATCACCATAAACAAGCTGCTGACGGCCAACACGAACGCCAAAGTTACTGATATCATACTGCACATAGGCCTGCAGCAGATCGGCTTGTGTCAGGTTTTGAGTACCATTGGCTTTTGAGTGATTCAGAATATGCACCGCCTGAGGCTGCAAATAAACAGAGAGACCATTATCAAAATCCGCTTTTGCCTTTACATAAAGTCTGGAATCAACTTCCCAACTATTATTATCTACTGTCGAATCGAAATCCAGGTTATCAAAATACTGATATCGCTCACGCAAATCAGCAGACACCTTCCATTCAGCTGCCCCTGCCTGAATCGAACCCAGCATCATTATTCCTAAAATACCGCTTACTATCTTATGCATTACTATATTCTCCATGTGTATATAATGTTGTATACACTCCCCCTTAGCAACTGCTGTTCCATCTTCACATGTCCCTTATATTTCAACAGTTTATGAAAAAAACGCACTCCACCCTCCCCACAAACACTCGCAACCAAAAGGTTTTGTGCTTAAAAAAAGGGCGCGCATGATTTAAATAAAGGCAGTGTCCAATGGGTAAATTAAGGGAATAATTTAAATCCTTTTATATCAGTGACTTAGAGATGGTAAAAAAAGGCACAGCCATTGCTACTAAAGAGCATGAAGCAACCTATTCTTATTCTTCAACAGTTGGAACATGAACCTCCAGCCATGATTGAGCAGGCTATCCATGATGCAGGCTGGGAGACAACGACACTCATGACCCAGCAGAGTCCCATTCCACATGCCCTGAGCAACTATTCAGGCCTCGTTGTGATGGGCGGGCATATGTCGGCAAATGATACCCACCTGGTTTTTATTGATCGTCAGATCAAACTTCTAGAGTGGTGTATTCATTATAGATTTCCCGTGCTTGGCATCTGCCTGGGAGCTCAAATGTTAGCCAAAGCAGCAGGTGCCGAAATTATACCATCCCCCATCAGAGAGCTGGGGTGGTATCCGTTACACCCAACTTTCTTTGCTATTGATGACCCTCTGTTTGGTGACATGCTTGATACAGGGTTGCAGGTTTTTCAATGGCATGGAGAGAGCTTCTCTCTACCTGATAAAGGCACACTTCTGGCCACCTGCCCAGGAGTTATGCATCAGGCATTCAAATTAAATCCCAGACAGTATGGCATCCAGTTCCATGCTGAAATGACCGAGCCACTCATCCACCAATGGATTAAGTACGGAACCAGTGAAAGCGCCTACTTAGGCGATGGTGGTGTTGCTCTTTTACATGAAATACCGAAATCCCTACCTATCGCTAGAGAGTTTAGCCGAAACATGGTCAATGCATGGCTAAAGCTTTTGTAATATATACCGGAGAATATAATGAGCACTGATAAATACGACCTAAGCGATGAAGAGATAAATCTCATTTCCACATTTCGCATATGCGAAAAAATGTCGCCAGAAGAGTCCTCAACCCTTGGTCGACACCTTTCAGGACTTCATGTGTCGGCCGGAGACATCTTATTCACGCAAAACAGTCAGAAAGATGATCACCTGTTCATCTTATTAAAAGGGGAAGTGAAAATCACCATACAACTTTAGGAGTATGGGCAAGCCAATTCAACAATCATAAAGCAGCAAGCTGGAGGTGTTGCAGGCATTTTATCCTTCATTGATGGAAGAGAACATATGGCGACAGCTCAAGCCACCTGCCCGTCCCGCATCGCTATCATCACACGAAAGAGCTATACCCACCTTAAAGCGTGCCACCCCAACATTGCTACAAACCTGCTTCAATACCTGATCATCGCCGCTGATGACTTAGCCTGCCAACTCATGAAAAGGCTGTCTGAATCTCAGGCATACATCTACGCAAACACCCATGCAAAAAGGGCGGGGTAGACCAAAACCGCCGGCCATGAGCTTTATATGTACACCAGCGCCCAATTATTAGGCAACGCTCCGCACTAAACGGCTAACGGCTTACCAGCCAGATCGGGATAAATCATAATACCACTTATTATTCAAACAGTTACAGAACTGGAACACCGCTTGCTACAGCCTGATCATTAAATTACATCAGGAGGTATTTCATGCGATTTGATCATCGTAAATTGAAAAAAATATTCATCACTGTTGCTTCAGTCGGAATCATTCTGCTTGGCAATAGTACGGTCGCTACTGCAACCGGAGAACCGGAAAAAGAGGATCTGAAGTTCGGGTTTATTAAATTAACAGATATGGCCCCTTTGGCCATCGCCTATGAGAAAGGGTATTTTGAAGATGAAGGTCTTTTTGTAACCCTGGAGGCTCAGGCCAATTGGAAAGTGCTTCTTGATGGCGTGATTGATGGTAAACTCGATGGTGCCCACATGCTGGCTGGTCAGCCTCTGGCTGCGACCATCGGCTTCGGCACAAAGCACACCATCATCACACCTTTCAGCATGGATCTGAACGGTAATGCTATCACTGTATCCAATTCAGTATGGGAGAAGATGAAAAAGCATGTGCCAGCTAAAGACGGCAAGCCTCTCCACCCGATTAAGGCTGACTATCTCAAGCCTGTAGTTGAAGAGTATCAAAACGAAGGCAAACCCTTCAAGATGGGTATGGTATTCCCTGTTTCAACGCATAACTATGAGCTGCGTTACTGGCTTGCAGCCGGTGGTTTGAAACCGGGTTATTATGCACCTCTTAAGGGGGATACATCAGGCACCATTGATGCCGACGTCCTCCTTTCTGTTACACCTCCACCACAGATGCCCTCCACCATGGAAGCTGGAACCATTTATGGTTACTGCGTAGGGGAACCCTGGAACCAGCAGGCTGTTTTCAAAGGCATTGGCGCCCCGGTAATTACTGATTATGAAATCTGGAAAAATAATCCGGAGAAAGTTTTCGGCATTACAGAGGAGTTTGCCAAGAAGTATCCCAATACCACAACTCGCCTTGTGAAAGCGCTGATTCGGGCTGCAAAATGGCTGGATGAAAACAACAATGCCAACCGCATGGAAGCAGTAAACATTCTTTCCAAGCCAAATTATGTAGGTGCGGATGCAAAAGTTATCGCCAACTCAATGACCGGCACATTTGAGTATGAGAAAGGCGATATTCGTTCAGTACCCGATTTCAACGTGTTCTTCCGTTATAATGCAACCTACCCATACTACTCTGATGCGATCTGGTATCTGACTCAGATGCGTCGCTGGGGGCAAATCGGACAGTACAAACCGGATTCATGGTATGTTGATGTAGCCAAGAAGGTATATCGTGCCGACCTGTATCAGACAGCTGCCACAGCACTGATTGCAGAAGGTAAATTTAGCGCAGATGAGTTCCCGGATTTCAAAACGGAGACCGGCTTCAAACCTGCACAGACTGAGTTTATCGATAACATCACATTTGATGGGCGCAAACCTAACGCCTATATCGACAGCTTCCCTATTGGCCTGAAAGGCAAAAAAGAGATCAAGTAAATTCAAAATATGAAGCTCTCCCTACTTTGGGGGGGGAGCTTCTTTCTTTTCAATGGAGAGATAATGAAACAACAAACTTTTAAAACGATGGCATCAATTGGCTTAGGCTGGATGATACCTCTGTTTAAGTTATTCACCCTGGATGAGCCGAAAAAACAGCTTCAAATCATTGGAAGTGGTTTGCTGCTTCCCTCTCTGGCAATCGTCATATTTCTCGGCCTGTGGGCAATCGTTTCAGCCAGCATCAACACAAGTCTGGGGCAGTTGCCCGGACCTGTTCAGGTTTGGCAGCAGGGAAGCAATCTTGTTCATGAACACTTTGAAGAGCAGACAAAAAAAGCGGCATTTATAGAACGCCAGGAGAAGCGAAATCTGGAAAAGCTGTCCAGAAATCCTGATGCAAAAGTACGCATCAGAGCATACACAGGTGCACCGACATTTATTGACCAGATTTTCACCAGTCTAATCACTGTGATTACAGGCTTTATCATTGCCAGTTTCATAGCTGTTCCTTTAGGAATATTCTGCGGACTCAGCACTAAACTCAACAGTGCACTCAACCCGATATTTCAGATATTCAAACCGATTTCACCATTGGCATGGTTACCGATTGTAACCATGGTGGTGAGTGCGGTGTATGCCACTGATGATCCCATGTTTGCCAAATCATTTGTCATCTCAGCCATTACTGTCTCTGTCTGCTGCCTGTGGCCAACGTTGTTAAATACCACGGTGGGTGTGGCATCAGTGGAGCAGGATCTGATTAATGTCAGCCGGGTACTTCGTCTGCACTGGTTTACCCATATTCGGAAGATCGTTGTGCCAGCCTCAATCCCCATGATGTTCACCGGTTTACGACTCTCCATGGGCACAGGCTGGATGGTTCTAATCGCTACAGAGATGCTGGCGCAAAACCCCGGCCTTGGAAAATTTGTATGGGATGAGTTCCAGAATGGAAGTTCAAATTCATTAGGTCGCATCATGGTTGCCGTCTTAGTCATCGGTCTTGTTGGCTTTTTTCTCGACCGCTTTCTCATGACCTGCCAGCGATTTGTATCATGGGACAAAAACGCTGAAATTCGATAAACAGGAGATAAGGAAATGCAAAACAGATATCTTGAACTATCAAAAGTATCCATAGAGTTCCCGACCGAGCATGGTCCATTTAAAGCGCTGGATGAAATTGACCTCATCTTGAAAGAGGGCGAGTTCGTATCACTCATCGGGCACTCCGGCTGCGGCAAGTCTACCGTGCTGAACATCGTGGCAGGCCTTTATCAGGCAACTACAGGTGGGGTGATCCTTGATCACAAAGAGGTTTCAGAGCCTGGCCCGGATCGTGCCGTCGTATTCCAGAATCACTCTCTACTACCCTGGTTAACAGCTTACGAAAATGTTGAGCTGGCCGTAAAGCAGGTGTTCAAAAACTCAAAGAGCACACAGGAGATGAAAGAGTGGATTGAACATAACCTCACATTAGTTCACATGGATCACGCCATGCACAAACGCCCATCTGAGATCTCTGGCGGCATGAAACAGCGTGTAGGCATAGCCAGGGCTCTGGCTATGCAGCCGAAAGTACTGCTTATGGATGAGCCCTTTGGTGCACTTGATGCACTGACCCGGGCACATCTACAAGACTCCCTGATGGAGATTCAAACCAACCTGAACAGCACTGTCATCATGATTACACATGATGTGGATGAAGCCGTACTTTTATCAGATCGAATTGTGATGATGACCAACGGGCCTGCCGCAAAGATTGGTGAGATACTGGAGATTAATCTACCCCGTCCCCGCAATCGGGTGGAGATGTCAGACGATGCTCAGTATAACCATTATCGCCATGAAGTACTGGCATTCCTGTATGAAAAACAGCGTAATCCAATAGATCAAAAGGCCGCATAAGCAGCGTAATTAGAGGCTTTAAACCTGAATAGACAATAAAAAGGATACTCATCATGCCCGATAACAGACTCAAAACAGCCATCATGACACTGTGTCTGATCACCCTTTTCAACATGATCTTGCCTGAGAAAGCAGCAGCCGAATCAGGTATCAGTATCGGTGAAGCCATCAACATTGCTGGCCGCCAGCGTATGTTGACGCAACGTATTGTTAAAACTTACTGCATGGCAGGCATGCTCTCTGCTCCCAGGAGCAGCAAAAAACAGCTGCAAGATGCAATCGCGCTATTTGAAAAGCAGCTGTCCCAGCTACAGGCCTTTCCCGGAACAGAGATCTATGCGCAAGCCATTCAAATGGAGCGCCATCTCTGGTCTCCGGTTAAGAAAATTGCCACAAAAAAAGCAGCCAAACACCAGGCCAAACAGCTACGTGAAAAAGCAGAAAAACTTCTGCAACAGGCCCACACTGTTGTGCTTATTCTAGAAGAGATCTCTGGCAACAGTCAGGGAAAACTGGTGAATAAATCAGGGCGACAACGAATGTTGTCACAACGCATTGCCAGCCTCTACATGCTGCACGCGTGGGGTGTTAAGGATAAATCTTATCTCCGTGATGCGGAGCTGGCTGTCAAAGAGTTTGATCTCGCTATCGAGGAGCTTACCGCCACCCCGGAAAACACGACCGATATACAGCATCGTCTGGAGCGCGTTGCAGCACTGTGGCGTGTCTATACGCTCGTAAGCAGGCTGAAAGACCAGTCATCCCAAATGCGTTTTGGGGTCTCTCTGGTCGCAGACTCTTCTGATCTCATACTTCACCTGATGAATCAGGTTACAACCATGTATGCAAAACTTTAACCCAGCATAGAAAAGGTCTGTCAAAGACCTCCGACAATGTGATCCTGATAAAAACCGCTTCGCCTTAATTATATGCATTGATGCTTAACAATTAGGCATTGTAGACGGTTTCCTTCCCCATGTCTGAAGCCTTAAAATGACTTATATATTATAAAACAACAAGTTATGTTAATGGTCTGCAAGTTGCTAATGGTGAACCAAACTCAAGTTCCTCGGAGGATTCTCAAATGACCACAGGTGTTGATCAAAGTAAGATCAATTTATTATCTTTTACAGGCAAGATGCGCATGCTGCACATCACCTGGTTCGCATTTTTCATCAGTTTTGTTGTCTGGTTCAACATGGCTCCACTTATGGCCTATATCCGTGAGGCACTACAACTATCCAATCAGGAAGTGAAACTTCTTCTGATTCTTAATGTCGCACTCACCATTCCAGCTCGAATTGTAATCGGGATGCTTGTCGACAAATATGGCCCTCGAATTATGTACTCCATGCTGCTGGCCATCTCCAGCATTATCTGTCTGCTATTTGCCTTTGCAGAGAGCTTTGAAGCGATGGCAATCCTGCGTTTCATGCTCGGCTTTGTCGGAGCAGGCTTTGTGATCGGCATTCGTCTGGTTGCTGAATGGTTCCCTGCCAAACAGGTGGGAACAGCTGAAGGCATTTACGGCGGCTGGGGTAATTTCGGCTCTGCTGCCGCAGCAATGTCACTTCCCATGCTCGCTCTCTGGTTCGGTGGTGATAATGGATGGCGATGGGCGATTGCGACCACCGGTATGATCGCGCTGGTCTACTCTTTCATTTTCTACTTCTCGGCAAGCAATAACCCGAAAGGAACCACCTACTTCAAACCGAAGCAGATGGGAGCCATGGAGGTCACCAGCAAAGCAGATTTTTACCTCTACTGCATCATGACCGCGCCGCTCTATCTAACCCTGGCACTTCTCGCCTGGAAGATGTCTCCGAGCAACCTCGGGCTTTTTAACAGCATGGAAACCGCTGTAATCTATCTGGGACTGGCAACGATCTATGCCTATCAGGTATTTCAGATTTTCCGCATCAATAAAGGCCTGTTTGCAGCCGATGCAAAACCTGTGGCGGAAATTCATCGCTATAAATTCAAGCAGGTCGCGGTTCTTGATCTGGCGTATCTGGTCACATTCGGATCAGAGCTTGCCGTGGTCTCTATGTTGCCACTGTTCTTTTTTGATACGTTCAAAGAGACACAGGGCCTAAGCATTGCAACCGCAGCACTGCTGGCATCAGGCTACGCTTTTATGAATCTGGTCTCCCGCCCCAGTGGTGGCGTAATCTCTGACAAATATGGTCGCAGAAAAAGTATGCTGGTGCTGTTGACTGGTCTCTCCATCGGCTACTTCCTGATGGGTCAGATTGATTCAGAGTGGTCTCTGGCACTGGCTGTTATCGTCTGTATGGCCTGCTCGTTTTTCGTCCAGGCTGGTGAAGGTGCGGTATTTGCTATGGTTCCACTGGTCAAACGTCGCATGACCGGCCAGATCGCAGGTATGGCTGGCGCATATGGCAATGTGGGTGCGGTGAGCTTCCTTACAGTATTGTCATTTGTCTCTCCACAGGCATTTTTCATGACCATCGGCGCAGCCGCACTGGCCGTGCTTGTCATTGTTTTCTTCTTCCTGGATGAACCTAAGGGTTATATGTATGAAGAGAACGAAGATGGAACTGTTGAGAAAATCGAACTACATTAAAGGCAGACAATGCTTAGTGTTGGCGGTGGGCCTGATCTCAGGCCCACCGCATCACGTTTAATGAGAGGGTCATGACAAATCAGTTAGCTGTAGAAGCAGGACAATGCACACAGGCCGGCACCAAACCTCATAACGAGGACTGTTGTGGCATCCGCATTCCCGAAGGTGAAGCGCTCAAATATAAAGGCATCACCGCAGTTACAGCCGACGGTGTGGGGAGTTCTGAAGCTGGCCGGGAAGCCAGTGAATACTGTGTGCAGGGATTTATCTCCGACTACTTCACCACCCCGGACTCCTGGCCGGTTCATAAATCGGGTGAAAGGGTTATCCAGGCACTGAATGCATGGCTCTACAGCCAGGGCGTTCGGCGCTATGCCTCTGAACTGTCACTGGCCTCGACACTCGCCTGCCTGATTCTTAAATCAACCACTGCACACCTCTTTCATGTGGGTGATTCACGCATCTATCTTTTCCGCAATGGAACCTTACAACGGCTGACCAAAGACCACCGCTTAGTAGTGGATCGCAACAAATCTTATCTGGCCCGTGCTATGGGCGGAGAGTCCGATGTACGGGTCGACTACAACAGCATCGCCATGGAGTGTGGCGACATCTTTATTCTGACAACTGATGGTGTGCATGAATTCCTCTCTGACGGCGAAATACTGGCACACATGGTTGCCAGCGGCACCGACATGGAGCTCTCTGCCCAGACGCTGGTTGCCAAAGCCATGGATGCAGGCAGTGATGATAATCTCACCTGCCAGTTGCTTCGCATTCAAAGCCTGCCCAATCAGGATGAGAATGAGTTTTATCGTCAGCTAACCAGACTACCATTTCCACCACCACTGGAAGCCGGACAGATTATGGATGGCTACCGGATCATCAAGGAGCTGCACGCCAGCACAACGGTGCAGGTCTATCTGGCTGAAGATAGTGAGAGTGCCGAGACGGTTGTGATCAAAACACCTTCGATAAACTTCTCTGATGACCCCGCCTATATCGATCGTTTTGTTCACGAAGAGTGGGTAGGGCGACGCATTGATAATCCGCATGTATTTAAGGTATTTGAGGCCCGGCGAAAACGCAGTTACCTGTATTATGTAACCGAGTTCCTTAAAGGCCAGTCACTCTCCCAGTGGATTCTTGATCACCCCAAACCAGACCTTGGGGAGGTGCGCAATATCACCTCTCAAATCATTAAAGGGCTGCGCGGGTTTCACCGAAAAGAGATGGTGCATCAGGATATAAAACCTGAAAATATTATGATTGATCAGCATGGAAGCATCAAAGTCATCGACTTTGGCTGCACACTGGTAGCCGGCCTCAATGAGATCTACACACCCGTAGAACATCACAACCTTCAGGGCACAGCCAATTACATCGCCCCGGAACTGTTTAGCGGCACCGAAGGCACATCGAAAAGTGATATGTTTTCACTGGGCATCACCATTTATGAGATGCTCTCAAACGGAAAGTTCCCCTACATCGAACAGAATGAGGCCAAGGCCCTGAGCTGTTATGATTATGTTTCCGTGCGCAAGCATAATGCAGAGGTTCCTGTATGGATGGATGGAGCCATTCAAAAGGCAGTCCACCCGAATCCTGAACGGCGATACGACAGCTTTTCAGAATTTCTGCATGATCTGTCTAATCCAAATCCACAATTGATGAAAACAGCCGCACCACTGATTGAACGCAACCCCATTGGCTTCTGGCGCGGGTCGGCTTTGATTCTATTCCTATTCAATCTCATATTGCTATGGCTCTTGAACCGTTCCTGAGCCATCCCTGACCCTCCAGATCGCATTTCATGCCTGAGGGCTGGATTCGTTGGAAATAAAGCATTATTGTGCGGCGCAAGTGGAAGCAAGCTTGCCTTGCCCGGCAATGATCTCCCACCGACTTTTAGATAGTAGAGCTGACCAGCTCCGTTTTTTTAAAAGAATATCACCAACAAGAGAGACCTTTATGACCCCTGATGACCTAAGCATCGATTATGAAGAAGATGGCATTCTGACCACCAAACAGACCGACAAGATGATCCTCAGCAAAGGTGCCTGGGTTACGATCATGTTTAAGTATCAGAGCTGGGTGAAGGCAGATCAGACCTACAGTGATGATAAGTTCACCATCCGCCGTTTCCAGAAGCGGAACGGTGAATATGTGCCCCGCTCCAAGTTCAACATCACCAACGCCAAACAGGCGAAACTGATTATCGATACGCTTACAGATTGGACCAAGTAATTCCGGTATCCCGGCTCATCGCGTTTAGGCGCGTTTAAAATCAAAGGTCGTTACAGCTTGCTGTAGCGGCCTTTTTTTATGCTATAATGAGTCCGTCATCTGATTCGGAGGGAGCGCATGAAAAAGATCACCATCACCACACTACTGGTTCTCTTTGCAGGCAGCGCCTGCACGGCCAGCCCGATCCTTGAAGATGGTGAGTGGGAGATGACCACCCAGATGGAGATGTCAGGCATGCCTGAGGGGATGCCGCAGCTGCCTGCGATGGTGCACCGCCAGTGTTTAAGCAATGACATGATGGTGCCGACTCAGGAGCGGCGGAACCAGGATTGCGAAAAGATGGAGCAGAAGGTTTCAGGCAACACCGTCACCTGGAGCATGCGCTGCACCACCAACGGTGTGGTCTCAGAGATGAACGGCGAATCGACCTACAGTGGCGACACCATGAAAGGCACCATGCACATGACCAGTCAGGGGATGGAGATGACCAGTCACGTCACCGGCAAACGCATTGGATCGTGTAAGTAACAGGATTATTAATCCCTCAACTTCTACAAAAGAAGGCCCAAAACGGCATTATTTAACCGAATTATCTTTTAGTATGTCTTTTTACAGCAACTATCATTTGCCATATCAAACTGCCAATAAGAGCGTAAAAGATGAGGCTGATTGCCTCCATACCTTTAATTAGGAATTTCTTGAATGGTAAGATGTTTCCTGCAAGATCATTAACAAAAGTTGATATCCCGTTAATATAGTCATTGGCCGGTGGGTACATCTTATATAGCCACTCATTCTCATGACCTAAATTTAGCAAATACAATATAAACGAAACAAGAATCAACACCCCTATTGGCCTTACATAGCTCTGTCCAAAATTTGAAACAAATTCATTTATATAAAACAATGCTTTTTCTTGCGTCAGCTTGGAACCTTTTAACTCTTCTTTGTATTTCTTCATTTCATAAACAAAAAATCTGTTTGCTTCTATATGATTGCCAATGCTGTCAAAAGAGTTCTTTATTATTCTATACGTTTCCCTATTAGAATTGGTGGGATTTAATTCGATATATAAAAAGTTTGGAGGCTCTTTTAAATTTATATTTTCTATATCCAGTCCACTATAAAACTTAGTATTCCTAAGATTTACAAAGGCGTGAAAAGTTGCGAACTTAAATTCTGCCAGCGAACTGAGATCATTATTGTTTTCATCTCCAAACTCACATAACTCAAAGCCTGCGAATTTTTCAAATATACATTTATGCACTCTAAATTTTGAAAACCGTGTTCCATAAGTATCAACTAACTCAAAAAAATTTGAATCATCCAACAAGAAGTCTTCAACCACATTACTTTTAAATTCAAACTTTGATTCATAAACCGTATTTGTTGAGGAAAATTTTCTTATTTCACTATTATTTAAAATGAACTTCTCGCTAAGAGTACAATTAACAAGAAAAATACTGCTAATTATTGAACCATTATCAGCATCTCTAAATATCGGAGATACAAATTGAACATTTTCAAAAAACATCCCCTTATAAAAAACACAATTATGAAACAAACTAACTTCGATTATGTGCCTTTCATCTTCACCATAGTACAAGCTAACATCTTCATGAAACACACAATCTCTGTACAATACTTTTTGAGCATTCTCAATGATCGCTGTGTTAACTGGGTTCCAGCGATCATAAAATGAACATGTATCATAAAAGCATTCCACACGATCCAGCTCTAGAAGATTGTATCTAAATGCACATGCAGAAAAATGAATCTTGCCCAACATCTGTAGTACGTGTGAATAGTCATAATTATCAGGCCCAGATTCATCTCTCCATGGGAAGTAAACCCCCACCATAAACACTACTTTTCGACAAATCGATTCTGAATAACGCTGCACAAGACTATCCTCTAAGTCTCCTGCTAAATATTTCCTTAAATTTACACGACTAAACTCATCAGAATCGTGTTTTTCTGGCACAATTAAATCAACAATATGGCTGACCAGTTCTTCATAAAATTGAGGCAACAAATCACCATTATCGAGATCGCGACGATATCCTTCCTTATCGCAATGAAGAACACACTTATCTCGGTCTTGAAACACTTCCAACTTACAATCTTGAACACCGCACTTCTTCATAAGAATATATCCTGAATACTTATTAGTATGTTGAAGATGTAGCACAACTCGGATGCCCAATTGTGATTGAACATCGACTGCCTGTTTCCCCTCAACCCGTCCTTAGTCTACACCGCATAAGACACAGGAACCAATAGCTTGATATTTAAAGACTTATAAAAGAATCCCTTCTTATAAACAGCAAGTTGCACATAACTAAGAATGCCACCAACAGCACCATACAGATGGTTAGATCATATCAACAAGAATTGAATATTTCTTCATTGTGATACTTAATAGAGTCACTACTTATCTTATGCTTTTGATGAAGTCGAATTGAATTCACATCAATTTGAACAACCCCATAATCAAGCATCACATGGTGATTTGGACATAAAACAATAATATTACCTGCCACATCTGGCCCATTATGTTCTCCGCCCAACGGAATTATGTGGTGTGCTTCTGAGTAAGAAGCGCCATTAGGAAGTTCAATGCTTTCACTACATATTTGGCATTTGTTTTCATGAAGCATCTTTATTTGTCTGGATAACTTTGTATCTCTCAAAACCCGGTATGTTTCTTGCCTCTTTTTCTGTGGAGATTCATTCCCTCCTGCAGTGATATCCACTGCCTTAGGAGTATGCTTTTCATGAGCCCTTAAGCCCCAGACTCCACCACCAATGCCATGCACAGAAAAAAAGATATCATCCTTCCCTGAAAATGCCGCTGAATCCGAAGAGTTTCTTTCAATCGCACCTCGAATTGATGCGCCTAGGTTTACAGGATGGGGTAGAGGCCTAATTCTTCTAACCTCTTCATATATATCAGCTAAAGAAGCAATTCCACCAAGGTTTTCTATAGCCAACGCTATTTCATCTACCCAACTTGGCATTTTACGCCCTAGTTAAGCACATAGTGCATTTGGAGCCGATACAGAAATAAAATTTTGATGTGTCATGTTTTCAGGGAAGATATTTGCTGGATTCTCAAGATCAATTACAACTGTTCCTGCACAACACTTTCTATCACAGCGGCCGTGTGAATAAGTATCATGCATGTGAATTGGATCTGTTGCTGGAATAGTAGAAGAACAATTCTCAGATAGTTGAGTACATAGCAGCCTCGTTTCTTCAGATTGTTCTTTAATAGCTGAGATCACTTCATGCCTAGGAGTGCCGTGTTGCCCTCTCCCTATTGAAAAAACAACCAAATCTGGTGTCACAAGGTCAATTATTCTTTTTGCCCAATCTACAGTTTGCTGTTCCGTGCCTAACAGTCCGCCATGATGTGGAAATACAAGTATTGGGGCTGAAATACCTTCGCTAGGAATAGTCATGTTTTCTAGGCCTACATGGTCAATATCCCCCATAAGAACCGCAATTGGAGAGCCATCAACCAGCAACCGAACAACGGCACTAATAGAGTTAGTTGTTATAACTCTATTAGATCTGTCTGTACTTCCCGGTCCTTTGCCTGCGAAATATGAACTTGGTGCAAGCAGCTGAATTGTAATTCCATCAAAATCAAACTCACCAGTTTGCGTAGAAGTTAATCCAACCTGAAAGGTTATTTCTGGCTCACAATCCAACGCGTATAATAAATCATCCCATAAATGCGATTCTTTTTTCGAATCAGTGTTCAAGCAGACCTTGTTGATTTTCACCACGCCTAATAAGGCGAGCAAACCCTCTATATGATCTTTGTCAGAATGAGAAATGAGAACAATATCAATTTCTTCGATAGCCTCTGCTCTCAAAAATTCTAGAAGTGCACTTCCAGGGCCAGCATCAATTATAGCCGCGCCTCTTTCAGTATGAAGCACAGCACTATTCCCATGCCCCACATCCAGAAACGAAAGACTCCTAGATGGCAAAGTCATTATTTTTCTTCCCAGCTTTCATATTCAAAATATATTTCCTCGTAGCGTTCAGCTCCGAGATTAACCATTGCATGAAGCCGTTTTCCCGGAACGATTAGGCTCCTAATGTTTTCAGGCACATCTTTGTGAAATAGCCGAATTACTTGGTTAGAATCCCAAGAAGGGACCACCACAAAAAATGAATCTATGCCTTTTCCGTCATCTACATCCTCAACCCGAACCAAAGCACGCCAAGGTCTTCTTACTGGAACAAATTCTCCTTTGAACTCATTAATGCAAAGTCTAATACCATGCTCGAAGCTTTCTGGTTCAAGGTCGCTAGGATTAAGTAACACAGGTATGTTTCTTCTTAGTGGGCGAATTTCATCTATGCTAGCGTCTTCATATTTAGTACAAAGAATTGCAGGAAAGTGCATTTTATACATTTCTGAAACCAATGGCGCGCCATTGCATGAGGAATAGCTTTTTACTTTCATTAGATGATGATCACATATTGCCGCATTTGCAGATGATGTTATTTCTGCCAGAAAGGTAGCCGGTTCCTGTACAGGCCCATCAATAAGGATCGGTTCTAATGCCAAATCTTCAACAGAAAATCCATATGACTGCCGAACGTCTGGGTCATCATCAATGATGGTTACGCGCTTAATATTTTCAAACAATAAATCATCCATTATTTAATTCCCAATATCGGCAGTTCTACAATAATTTCTGCCCCTCCTAATTCTCCAGACTGAATTGCATCAACCGAACCACCTAGGTCTTTGACTGCATCTTTAACAATCACAAGACCCAAGCCTGTTCCATTAATGTAGGTGGTTTGTCCAGGAAGCCAGATGTCTTTCGTAGAAATATTCTCAATCCCGGGGCCATTATCAAGAACTCGAATACTCACAACATCACCTTGAACATCCGTCCGGAGCAAAATCACTCCATTTTTTCGATTAGCTCGTTCAATTGCCGCCAAACTATTATTAAAAAGATTTGTCACAATTGATTCGACTGCAGCCTCACTGCCCCTTAGAAACGGCATCGCCTTACAAAGGTCATCTTTGACCTTCACGCCTCTGCCTTCCATAAAGGGCCCAAAGGTTTCTAAAACTTCAGCAATAACACCATGTACATCCACACGTCCAACTCTCCGCTTTCTATGAGATAAAAGTCGAAGCGTGGCACTACCCAACACGCTTAATGAGTCAGTTGCTTTAATTATTATCTGAATAGGTTTCTCAAACTTATCATCATAATTTTCGCCAAGTGCTAACTTAGCGCGCCTGTGGAGAGCTTTGGCTGCATGAGTAATAGCTTTAATTGGATTGCCGCGCGATTCATGCGCGAAAGTAGCTGCCGTTATGCCAGCTGTACTTAAGGTTCGATACAACTGCACCTCCCTTCTAAGGCTGGATGACTCTTTATTCACTGCACGCTTGAATGCAATAAAAGCTTTTTTCAGTTCTTTCCGTGATGGCTCAGAGGTGTTTTCAATTACCTCTTCAAGGGTAACCTTTGATTTATCCGCTTGGCTTTTAGATTTATTTCTTTCGATCTGACGTCGTTTTTCAGCTGCTTCCAAGCGTCGGCGAGCCATCCATTCTAGTGAATCTCTAGCAAACTCTCTTAATTCAAGGAATGATTCACTCTCAATAAACCCGGACCTATCAGTTTTCTGTATTAACAAATCTCCAGAATCCTTAACAGATACTCTGCCTATAGAAGTATTCGTACTTGGCCTCTCTTCTGGACTTTTAACACGCATTAAGTTCAGATCCAGCCAATCATTTCCTGGATTCCCATATGGCGACACCCTCAGGCCATTTTCATATAAATGAACTCCTCCAAAATGGCTTAACCACTCTCGGACATCCTTTATCGCAACTTCTTTAGAAGAAAAAGTGGCGCTATTTAATATAAATGCCCAAAGGTCAAACTTTGTCGCGGGACAGTTATATGTTTTTCCCTTCCTTTTTTTGGTGTTAGATATTTCGGCATGATCACCAGAAAACAGAATGTCTCCCTTCCAATCTACAACGTCTGCTTTTGCATACCCCTGCTCATCAATGGAAGCTATCAAGTGATAGTCTGCATCTTCAAAGTAACGATTCTTAACTATCTTTTCCAAGTCCTTAAATTCAGAAGCTTTAAGGGTAGGCAAAAAACCTTCTGGGTTACTCTCAAATGGATCAGCAAGCAATATTAATGCTCTAGCCAATCGTTTCACTTCTATCCGTCTAAGAGGTTTATATAAATCACATATCTGAATCCTTGACCCTGGATTCAAGCCAGCTTTTCTTGTTATTGGATCAATTTGTAAAGGCACTTCTTCAACTAACTGTACATTCAAAAACTTAGCCCAATCGATTCTAACTTTATATTCCGCCCTTTCTTCCAAAAGCGGTCGAGTTTGAAGCTTTATTGTTGAGCCCATGCGAAGGGCAGCAAGGCGACCAAGTCCCTTATTTCCAGCTGGGACACGTCCTAGTCTAGACTTTTTTTGTTTTGACTTTCCTGACTTCCCTAGCACCAACCATCCATTTTCAATCTCTTCTTGAGTCATCCCATCCCCATCATCTGTAATGATGATGGTACCTCCAGAGCTGTGCACACCCCGCAATTCAATAACACAATGATGAGCATTAGCATCGTATGAGTTCTTTACTAACTCAAGAATTCCAAGATCAGGGCTTGGATTTAATTCTTCTCCAAGTCGACTTAGAATATCTGTTGAAAATCTAATTGATGACTGACTCATCAGACTTCAAACATCCACGGAATTTCTTTAACTGCCGACACTGTCAAATGGCGGCACCCAATACGTTCGTTCATCCAGTCATTTACTGCAGGTGTTTGAAACATCTCAACCGCCTGCTTGCATAATTCAAGATCATCATTGATAGGTTTTAAAATAATCAGATGATTTTCAACTGCCATCTCATAATCTCCCAAAACAATTGATGCCGTTACCCGGAAAGTGTCGCTTGGACTGGATGTTCTTCTCACTGCAATAAATGGAGCATTAAACACCGAACCCGAATACAGCCTACTTTCATCAACTTCGCTAACCTCACTCCATGGAGGAACATTTCTAGCGTGGATATAAGGATAACGGTTGCCCACCTCTTCATCCCTATGAGGAACAACAGACCCCACTCTCACTTTAAATAACTCACCCACGGTAGTTTCAGGCTGAGAAGTCCGGACAGGCCTCCACCATTCTGAACGCATTTCGCCCAACCCATCATCAAGAACAGTTGCATCGAGAATAAACACATCAACATCCGCAAACCCATCAAACCTTCCGCGCCGAACTATTGAATGAATATTTAGACTAGAAGAGATCCTTTCCCTCCATTTCTCATAGCTACTGCCCGAACATAACACTTCTGGAAGAATGGCTGTAATGCGTGTCTCCGCTTCAGCTTTAACAACCGCATCTTCAACAAACACAGCAGCAGAATTTACTTTCCCACTTTTCCATTCACATCCCTCTGGAGCGGGCATCATTGTGAAGGGGGGATTCATGACGACATGAGTAACACCAGTAGCACAAACTTCTAGCCCATCACCAACTTGAATATTCGATAGAAGCGCCTCAAGCGAAAGGGGAGCAGACATTGCAGACCAGGCTCCACGCTGTATCGCTGTCAATGCAACTCTTGCTCTAGCCGCATCTACAAATTCAGGGTGAATATCTCTTCCAACAAGCTGTCTTCCCCATTGTCGCAGTGTATCCTCAAGAGAATCTGCCATGGGTAATTTGCTGGCGCAGGCTATAAGCAAATCTCCGGCACCACATGCGGGGTCCATACATACGGTGTGTTCATCACATGACTTCAATGCATTAGACAATGCGGAATGAGAAAGTTCAGAACCGGTAAAAAAAACACCGTCTTTTCTGAGAGATTCGACAGGTGCGATTTCACGAAGTTTGGCTGATGCCTCTCCATTAAGTGCTTGTTCAATTGGGGTGATACTCTCTGAACAATCACCTTCAGATTGTGAAGATGTTGATACCAGCTGTTCCAGATAATCTACATATGGCCTGTAGTTATCGAAGCAGCCCTCAGGCAATACATTCTGGCTTTCAACGTGTTCGATCAAATTAACCTACCACCCCTTTAGGCAACTATTTATGCACAGACATACCCAGTGGAATAGGATGCAGTCGTATCAGCATCTTTGCAAGGCAACTGCTTCTATTTCATTATATTCCCATAACTCAACATCTGCTGGAATGAGGTGCTTATATCGCCTGATATAATACTCAGCCAGTGTCTCACCCCGCGTCTCACTCAAATCGTAAAGAACGAAAAATATTTTCCTGTAATTATCAGGTGATGCCTGGAAGTAATACATTGCTTCATTCCAGACCGTGAGCTTTGCACTGGGGACCTTATCGCTACTTGTCCAGCGGTGAGACTTGCACTCAACAATTACTCTTTGATCTTCACAACCCAAATCAAAGGCATGGTCTTTTTTGGTGTCGCCTACACCGACAGGCATTTTATGATTCAGATGCAGCGTCAATCCCTGCTTGGCAAAAAATTGTTGAGCAGCTATCTCGAACTGTTCGCCCACATATGAGTTGGATTTAGCCCCGAGCCTTTGAAACGGCTTATTCATTCCCTCTCCTGAACATCAATGATCTGTTCAGTATAGCATAAAAGAAAACTTTAAAAATTTCGTGATTTTGGGGTTGGAAGAGTGAAAACGGGAAAATATTACAAAAAACTTTTCGATTTTGGGCTCTGGAAGGCCTTTTTGGGGAAGATTTCTTTAAGAATTTCCTGAATTCCGGGAATTTCGCTGAAAACAGCGAAATCCTGCAATAATCTTTTCAGCTTCAACCAGCCTTCTCCACACACTTCCTAAATGTGTGTGCTATAGTAGATAGCAGAAAATTAGGGAGAGGAGATTTCATATGAAAAAATTATGGATGTTATTTGTCGTATTGGCTGTCGGGCTTTCAGGCGTGAGCCTGTCTACTCAGGCAACTGCCGAAGAGAAGAAGCTGACGTTCGTAGAAAAAATGGAAAAAAAGAAAGCTGAAAAAGCTGCGAAGAAGGCAGCCAAAGAAAAAGCTGAGAATGCCGAGAATGGCAAGTATCTCGATAGTGTTGAGTCTGATGTTATTAAGTTGGATGTATCAAAAGATGAAATCATGAATCGAGGCGGAGACTGTATCTCTCGGCTCGTTCAATTCGATGCGGTTTCATATGCCGATAACAGCTCCCTGCTTGGCTATGGGACTTCAAACGGTCAAAACATCCAGGGTGGCCCAGTTATCGTCAGCACTGATAAAGAGAGAGGCATCCTGATCGCCAATAGCCGTCTCGATTACACAAATATGCTTATTGGATTTAATGTGCAAAGTAAGATTACGCTAATGGCAAAAGAGGGGCGCTATAAGCTTCGCCACTCAGGCATTAAGTTTCTTCAAAAGTCTACCGGTGGCTCCTCAAATAATGGGTATGGAAAAATACTTAAACAGTGGGGAATTGGGTGGGAAACAGCTCGAGATGAGTTGGTTAACTTGAGCAACAAAGTCTCCAGCTGCATGGTAGCCAAAATTGATGATGATTGGTGAGTTCGTTTTATAATACGGCGTTAACTATGAGGGCTGAAAAATCAGCCCTCGTTTTCTAATAGCATAGTTTCAGAGACAACTTATTAATTTGGACTCTGGGAGGGCTTTTTGGGGAAGATTTCTTTAAGAATTTCCTGAATTCCGGCAATTTCGCTGAAAACAGCGGAATTCTGCAATAATCTTTTTGACTCTTTTAGTCAGGTAGATACTTCTGCCGCAGACGGCGATCATCCATCCATGACTCCAGTTTTTCCTGGCAGCGGTGCTGCTCTGCAGTTTCACGGGCAAATGGCTCAAGCTCACTGTGCATCAGGGCGAGCGCTGCTACATCGTGCATGTCCTGTTGCCCTCCTGCAATACACTTGCTGATCATAAAGCTTTTAATATCCGGCAGTCGAAGCCCCGCCTTCAGCTCCACAGTTGAACCGTCAACCCCTACCTCTTTGGCAGACAGCACCTGAAACTCAACGCCCTCAATCTCGCCATGCACCACCCAGCTCAAATCACCTGGCTCACTGCTTCTGCTCACGCGCGCTTCAATACCCTCAGACTGCAATCGTGCGACAACCATCTCCGGCTCTAAACCCACAGCCAGATCAACATCACGAGTAAACCGCTCCACCCCATAGACCGCCCCACAGATACCGCCAATCACCACGCCATCGGGATCAAAAACCTCAAGAAGGCGGCGTGCTGCACCGTCAAGCTGCATGAATCCCCGCCCTGAAAGCGTACATATCATTCAGCCTGTTCAGTCGCTGATGATATTCGGACTCAACCATGGAGCTTCTTCGGCCGTTGTGAATCTCTTCATGGGTCTGAACCAGACCTGCCGCTGCAAACTCCTGCACGTGATCATACACCCTGCGGTAGTTTCTACCTGTGCGCTTGGCCAGCTGATAGATAGAGAGGGATTCGGACCTCTCTATCTCCGCCATCAGCTCCCGCTTCTTTCTCGTCATTTTTGTCATATATGCCATATTTACACCTTTTCACCCTTTTGGCAACCCCAACACCCCTGTTCTTGGGCAGAAACCGGCAAAATGGGATAGAATCACACTATGACCACCTGCAACCCATACCCTGAACGCGGAGGCAATCGCTTCCGGTTGCTGACCGGAGCCGAAGCCTTTCTCCCCGTGATGGAGCTGGCGATTCACCGTGCCCGCCACTATGTGCTGTTTGAGCAGTATCTTCTCAGCTCGGGAGCTGTGGCGGATCGATTTATTGATGCCTTGATCGCCTGTGTGAAGCGCGGAGTTCACGTCTATATGCTGATCGACCACTTTGGTGCCCGCGGCCTCTCCGAAGCAGACCGGCAGCGCATTGAAGCTTCCGGCATTGAGCTGCTCTTCTACAACCCTGCCTATGCAAGTCGCTTTTTCCGTGGCCTGCCACGCAACCATCGCAAGGTGCTGCTGATCGATGGTGAACTGGCCTACTCCGGGGGTGCGGGGATCAGCGATGATTATCTGCCAACAGATTACCGCCCGCCATGGCACGACCTGATCGTAGAGATGCAGGGGCCGGTAGTAGATGACTGGCAGAGTGAGTTCCTGCGCATCTGGCAGCACTGGCGGGGTGAGGTTCAGCTTCCGAAGAGTAGAGCTACGGAGATCATCTCCGAAGCGACGGGAGATCAGAGCGGGCGACTGGCACTTAGTCTGCGCGGCAGAAAGAAGTTCATCCGTACCTCACTCCTCTCACAGGTTCGCGCAGCCAAAAGCAGGGTATGGCTCTGCACCGCCTACTACCTGCCGGGGCACCGGATGCTGCGGGCGATCCGTGCCGCGGTTCGGCGGGGTGTGGATGTGCGCCTGCTGCTTCCCGGAGGGATCAATGATCACCCGACCGTCTACCATGCAGGCCGGCGCTACTATCATAACCTGCTGCGCCACGGCATCCGCATTTTTGAGTATCAGCCCGCCTTCATGCATGCCAAGCTCTATATCTGTGACGACTGGTGCTCGGTCGGCTCATGCAATATGGATCGCTGGGGTCTACGCTGGAATCTTGAGGCGAATCTGGAGAGTAGTGACACAGCCCTGATGGCAGAGGCGGAAACGTTCTTTAGTGATGGCTTTACCCACTCCCGCGAGATCACACTTGATGGTTGGCTGAAGCGGCCGCTGAAGCAGCGGCTTAGTGAGTGGTCGCTCGGCTACCTTGATCTGATGATTGAACGAATGGGGATGAACCTGACCATGAAACGAGATGCCGCTAAAGAGCCCACCCCACCGGATTAATGCGCAACAACCGGGGATTCTGGGGTTGGGAGTTTTTTTTGGGGAAGATTTCTTTAAGAATTTCCTGAATTCCGGAAATTTCACTGAAAACAGCGAAATTCTGCAATAATTATTTTTAGCTCATTTTATTGCGTATGTTTTTTATAGTTCTCCATAAGGTCTCGAAAAAACTTACATTGTGAACTGTGGTAACTCGCACTACTAGCATCACCGCACTTATTCGATGATTGCTTTGGTTGTTTCACTTCAATATTTACCCACTTTTTTGGATCAGTTACCGGCCCATTCTTTGGATCGAGATTAAATCCAGTGATCCGATTTTGCACAACAAGATAATTCACATTGTCTCTTTGAGCAGAAACCCACCCACCATTGATACTCAAAAACGCATCGCCTGCTGCCTGCATCAACCTCTTATTTTGCCCAATTTGGCAATTAAAAAATTCCACATGGGCATTTACTGTAAAATACTGCGACAAATGTGGCTGCTGTCGTTTTAATTGATAGAAATCATTGGCTTTCAAATGTGGGTGATTATTCATGAAGAAGATGACATCACCTCCAGGGCTCCCGTGCCCGAAAAATATCAACCTCTGGATTGGCTTACGCTTTCCCAGCTCACTAACCTTGGCGGCAAGATCATTCAGATCATGTGGCCTCAATATTATATCTACTTCTGGCCAGTCACTTTGAACCCACTTTCTGTAAAGTTGATACCAGTTAGACTCCAAATCACTGATCACCACCACTGTCTGACCATACCCAGAAGCGTGCAAATAAGGTGAATAGGAGAGTGCAGATATTAGAATGAGAAAACCCAATACCATCTGATAATAATATAACCTATTTTGCTTAATCAATCTGTTCATATGCCACCCCTTCCGGTAACTATGTGCTTCCCTACAGGTGATTATAGCCCAATATTGATTAACCTTAAGTTTTAAAGCGCTTAATAATATTGTCGCTTGGGAATTCCGGGGACAGTATACTTAATTGCCTAAAGCCACTGTTTGGAAAACTTTAAAAATGCCGTGATTTTGGGGTTGGAAGGGTGAAAACGGGAAATTTTTACAATTATCTTTGGGGTTTTGGGCTCTGGAAGGGCTTTTTAGGGAAGATTTCTTTAAAAACTTCCTGAATTCCGGGAATTTCGCTGAAAATAGTAAAATTCAGCAATAATCTTTTTACTACTCAAACGGGATGGTCACCTTGCAATTAGGATAACCTGAACAGCCCCAGAATCGGCTACTGTAATCAGATGCTCTTTTCGCCGTACGCCGCACCATTTTTTTGCCGCACTCGGGGCAGATCATCAGCAACGAGCGGGGCAGCGTTTTCGACTCCCTGCCCACCACATCCGAACTGTTTGCCACTCCACTTAGCCTGATCATCTTCTTCATAACAGCACAAAGGTTAGTCGTTTGTCATATAGCCTCATATCCCCTGATCGCGGCATGAGGCGTTCCCGAAACTTTATACTTATTTGCCTGAAACCACTGTTTCGAAAAGTTACATAATCGTGTGATTTCGAGGCTGGAAAAGAAAGACGGGCAAGCTCTACAATAATCTTTTTTGGATTTTTTTAAAAACCGGGCAAACAGTAACCACTCAGTTATTGGACTTACGATAGGTTCACAGAGAGTTTTAGACATCGCATAAACAGGGGGTGTTCCACATTTTTAGGCGTTAAAAGGTTAAAAGAGCAGAGTTACTGCAAAAAACTAGGCTTCGATCGTCTTGACCACCTTGCATTTGGGATAACCTGAACAGCCCCAGAACTGGCTGCCGCTACCCACACCCTTCTTGGCCGTGCGCCGTACCATCTTCTTGCCGCACTCGGGGCAGACCATGATCAATGCCTGGCTTATCCCGGCAAAGTAGCTCTCCTGCTCAAGCTGCTGGGCATCTGATTTATGTAACGGTTTCACAATTACTATCCTGCACTTAAAAATTTGGGCGCTTTCTATGCACTGGCTACCCCCCTGTCTATCGCATGAATATGCTATATACAGAGAGAGAAAGACGATTTCATTTCGCACTGATCACAGGATATTGGAACCGCACCTGCTTCCCTTTTTTATTCAACCCGTGGCTCGCTGCCAGCGAAACCATGCCTTTGCCATAACGGCTGTTAATGCTGTTGACCGTATGCATCAGTTTCGACTGCCGCAGATCTTCCCGCATAAAACCAAACAGATCCTCGGTAGCACTCCCCTCCTCACTGATATGTGTGGCGACAATACCGCAACCACGATAGAGCTGATCTGACCGGTAGAGGCGATTAAACGCATCGGCCACAGCACGATTCACCGCCTTCAGACTGTTGGAGGGGAAGTCGAGTGGCATGTTAATGCCCCGCTTCTCAAATGATTTCAGGGTAAGAAATATATGCAGCTGTTTGATGAGCAGCCTTTTCGCCACCAGACCGGAGACCAGCCGCAGTACATGCCGGGAGAGGTGCGCCCGGATCAGCCGGGCATCACCACTCACCTCACCCATTGATGCAGTGCGTGAGACACTTTTTGGCAGTGGCGGATTGATCTCAAGCTGCACCACCGAGCGGCCACTGAGCTCCTCAAACAGAATCACGCCATGCCGCCCCAACAGCCGGTGGATCACTCCCTTTTCAGCATGGATAAAATCATGTGCTGTCTGGATATTAAACTTCTGCAGCAGGGCAGCCCGATTGCGGCCGATACCGGGGATATCACGCACTGGAATATCGCACAGGAATCGATCCACCCGCTTGCCGGGAACCACCGTGCTTCCGTTTGGCTTGTTACTCTCCGATGCCATCTTAGCCAGTGTGCGAGTGGTGCTGATACCGACCGACACGGTGATGCCCACCTCCTGCCGGACTGCACGGCGTATCTCATCGGCCAGTTGGCGAAACGATCTGCGCCAGAGGGTACGAATACCATTCATATCCATGAACCCTTCATCAATTGAGTAGATCTCAATCTCGGGGCTATAGCGGCGCAAAATCGAAAACATCTGAGCCGACATCTGTCCGTAAAAGCGAAAATCAGGTGTCAGGAAGGCGCCATTGGGCAGCAGCTTCTTCGCCTCCCAGACCGGCATACCGGTGGTTACTCCGGCATCTTTGGCAGCGTAACTCTTGGCCACCACCATCGCACTCTGATTGGAGAGCACGCAGATCGGCCTGCCTCTCAGCTCCGGGTGGCGCGCTGCTTCACAGGAGGCGTAAAATGCATCGGCATCAATATGGGCAATGGCATGGGGCCAGCTGGCAGGTGTGAGCATCGCTTAACAGCTCAACTGAACTTACGGAACTGTCCGACCACCTCACCATAGATTTCGAGTGACCCTTCAGGCCGGATAATGGAGAACTGATCATTGGCAGGCTTCAGATAGTAGCCACGGCGATCCCACTCCAGATACTTGATGGTGAAATCACCATCAACAATAGCAACAACCACCTTGCCACGATCGACATTGGAGCGCCGTTCCACCACCAGCATATCACCATCGTGGATACCGGCATCGATCATCGAATCACCCTTTACCTCTACCAGCACAGTGCTGGAGGGGTGCTCCACCAGATACTCATCAATGGTGATCGCATCACCCATTAACTCCTCTGCCGGGCTGGCAAATCCGGCAGGTGCCGTACCCACCAGTGGCCGCTCAAAAAACGTGGCACCGGGCACCAGCCTGCCACCCGGCCCCTTTTTCAAAAGCCTGCGAAGCATCAACCTGTTCGCCAGTTTCACCGCCCCCTGTTTACTCAAGCCGAGTATCTCGCCCAGCCCCGCATAGGAGGGGATCAACTGATATTTACGATAATAATCACGCAGCTTTGCAGCTGCTGCTGTTTCACGATCTGGCATGCCCAAACCTTAGTGTACGTTCGTACACCTTGCAATACAGATTCCATAGCTAAATCTAACTGTAGGAATTTCACGGTTGCTACGACCAACGGGCATAGAGGAGATTCAGATGCCCATTTTAAGACGATTGCTGTTTATATTTATCACACTGCTCGCACCCTGGAGTGCGACCGCTGATGAAGCCATCTTCGCCGGCGGCTGCTTCTGGTGTATGGAGGAACCATTCGAACAGGTGGAAGGTGTGAGTGCCGTCATCTCAGGCTACAGTGGAGGCGAAACCGCCAACCCCACCTACAAAAACTATGGCTCAGGCGGCCATATCGAAGTGGTTAAAGTGATCTTTGATCCAGCCAAAGTGAGTTATGATCAACTGCTTGATATCTTCTGGCGACAGATCGACCCGACCGACGCCAACGGCCAGTTTGTTGACCGTGGTTTTGAATACAGCACAGGCATCTTCTATCTAAACAGGGGCCAGCGCAGGGTAGCTACTGCTTCAAAAAAACGGATGGATAAGAGCGGCGTTTTCGGTGCACCTCTGGTGACACCGATCAAACCCGCAGCAACCTTCTATGCTGCAGAAGATTATCATCAGGACTACTACAAAAAGAACCCACTACGCTACTGGTATTACCGCAGCAGATCCGGGCGTGATGACTACCTGAAAAGCATCTGGGGTGAATCGGCGATAGAGAAACGCTCATAAAAGAGCGCTACCCTTTAGTTATCCTTTAACAAACCGGTGCAGACTTTTTGATCAGCTACACCCTCATGAACTACAGGAGAGCATCGAGCAGCCCGCACGATTTTTGGCCCACTCCGGTCGCTTCTCTGCAAACGCTTCTCGCTCAGGCTGCTCATCATAGGGATGACGCAACAGATCGAGAAGCTCATGCACCATGGAATAATCCCCCGTTTCCGCCTTGTCGATGGCCTGCTGAGCAAGATAGTTGCGCAGCACATATTTGGGATTCACAGCATTCATACGTGCACGCCGCAGCTCATCAGAGTGGCCCTCTTTCTGAATACGGCTGATATAGGCCCTCACCCACTGAGTCAGACGCTGACGATAACCATCATCAACGCCATCAAGCTCATAATAGGCATCCTGCAGTGGTGCCATCAACTGCTCCGTACTTAAACTCTCCGGCTCCATCGTAACCGACAGATCAGCGAGCTTACGAAAAAAGATGCTCATGTCTGTCTCAACCAGCACAAGGATCTCAAGCAACTCTTCAATGAGCCCCTCATCTGAATTGGCCTCAAAACTGCCCAGTCCAAGCTTGGCTGCCATCATCTTCCACCACCCCGCCTCATAACTGGCGGCATAAAGAGCCAGCGCCTGCTGCAGTGCTGCTTTGTTGCTGATCAGCGGATAGATCGCCTCGGCCAGACGGGTGAGATTCCACATCGCAATCTGTGGCTGATTGCCAAAACGGTAGCGCCGCCCTTCTGCATCGGTGGTGTTTGGTGTCCAGCCCGGATCATACCCCTCAAGCCAGCCGTACGGACCATAATCAATCGTCAGCCCCAATACCGACATGTTATCGGTATTCATCACGCCATGCACAAAACCGACCCGCATCCAGTGCACCATCAGCGCCGCTGTTTTTTGACACACCTCTTCAAACCAGTGCAGGTAGAGCGCTTCGGATGCGCCGTCTTCAGACGACACCTCTGCTGACGTGGCAATCAGGTGTGGGAAATCGGTATGGATAGTGTAATCGAGAAGCTGTCTGAGCAGATCGAAATCCTGCCGCGAGGTGAATATTTCAAAACTGCCAAAGCGAATAAATGAGGGTGCTGCACGGCAGACAATGGCTCCTGGCTCAATTGTGGCGTTGCCATCGTAGAACATATCCCGCATCACACCGTCACCGCTTTTGATCAGGCTCAAGGCGCGGGTGGTCGGTACACCAAGATGAAACATCGCCTCACTACAGAGAAATTCGCGCAACGATGAACGCAGTACCGCCAGACCATCAGCACGTCTGGAGTATGGCGTTGGTCCGGCCCCTTTAAGCTGCAACACCCAGCGCTCTCCATCACCTTTGAGCAGCTCACCGAGATTAATGGCACGGCCATCACCGAGCTGCCCTGCCCAGTGGCCAAACTGATGACCACCATAACAACTAGCATAGGGCTGCATACCGGGTAGCAGCGTATTACCGGAAAACACGCGAGCGAAAAAAGAGGAGTCGCAATCCTCCACTGTAAGCCCGAGCTGTAACGCCATCTCCGTCGAATAAGCTACGGTTTCAGGCGCACTGACAGGTGTTGGCATCACTTTGGAGTAACAGGCTCCAAACACCTGACGAGGCACAACCGCAGACTCCGGATCACCCGGCAGGGTTGCGACAAAACGATTATCAAACCGCAGGGGATTCCGGAAACTATTTTCAGCCATGCAAAGCAGACTATAACGAACAGATGATTATAACAGCGATTCAAGCTCTCTTATGCATGAAAAAAGTGATACCACCTTTTTCATAGTCAGCCAGCCTTATCTTTGCCAGCGGCCAGTTTGAAAATCCGCTGGAGAAACTGCTTCATCTGCATCCAGGAGTCTTCATCAGCAGCTTTATCATACGCCAGAGGCATCTTAAAACGCTCAGCAAAAGCATCGGCCGCCGGATTGGTGAAGCCGTGTTTCACAGCAGGATAAGTTACCAACTGATAGCGCACCCCTGCGGAGTTCATCTCCTGCTCAAAAGCACGCACCTGTTCAACCGGAACAAACGGATCAGCAGCTCCGGTGAACACCATAATGTCAGCTTTGATCTGGTCAGGCTTCACCGGCGCTTCAGTCGCCAGAGATCCATGAAAAACGATCACCCCATCCAGATCGGCACCGGCTCTGGCCATATTCAGGGAGATGCCGCCGCCCATGCAGTAGCCAATAGCTGCCACCCTTTTTTGGTCTACAGTTGAATGGCTTTTTAATATGTTCAGCGCACCCTGAAATCGTCTTTTCAATTCCGGCATATCCCCCGTCACCGCCTGCATGAACTTTGTAGCATCATCCGGATGCGCAGCCAGCTTGCCTGTGCCATACATATCCAGTGCAAAGGCAGTATACCCCAGTTTCGCCAGCATGTCGGCCCGCTTGCGTGCATAAGCATTGTGGCCCCACCACTCATGCAAAACGAGAACACCCGGCCGTTTACCCGAAGCCGCATCATCAAAGGCCAGGTAGCCGGTGAATTCAGTATCCCCAATGTGATACACCATCTCTCTGCCCTGCACGCCGGCCTCTGCCGACACACTTATCAGAGAGAGCAAAACCACTGCCATCATTTTTTTCATGTCACTCTCCTTTATTCGACAGCGAGACTGCTACGGCCACACTGAATTACAATCGATTTGTCTCGCTTTCCAATTTTACAATAAAACGATATCGCATACTCATATGATATATAAGGCCATGGGTGAAGCATTATGTTTTGGGAATACCGATTAGATCATAAAAACAGGCCGTGCAAAGCACGTGTTACAGATCGAGCTCGAAATTAACCTCTTTCCACTCATCGCCGATCAGCAGCACACCCTGACAGTAATTGCCGCCACGATGATCAATCTGATCCAGTGTGGATGCGTATTTCTTATCACCAACCGGAAGCAGCACGCTAATGCCTGCCTGAAGCTCGCGTTCACCCAGCCAGCAGGCAACATGCTTCTCATCGGTCTGCCGCGTTAATGCATGCCACTCCCGAATTCCGGAAGACATCTCTGAATGACCCAGCATGGAGAAGCGAATCTGATCAAACTCACCATCAAACCAGCGGCCACCCATCAATACACCTTTTGCATCAACCCGCTTCCAGATCAGGGTTGCTCGTCTCACACCGTGTCCGGGTCTACTGATTGCAATCAGGCTATCCACATCCGGCAACTCAGCCTCGGGATCATTGACAATGACTCTAAAGCCGGAGCTATCAATATCGAGTAGTGTGGCACTGCAGCCTCCCGTTTCCGGAAGATCAACCACTTCATCCCAGCCCGTAAGCAGATGAACCGATTCATGCACACTCAGGCGCTCATCACTGTGTTTCAACACGCCCAGCTTTTTGCGAATCAGCTTGTTGACAGCCGGAGACATCACAGCCTGCATCTGAACCGTACTATCGGGCTTCTTGCCAGACTCCTCCAGTGCATGAATCAGTGGAGCAATGGCTGTTACCACCCGATCCATGGAGGATGCACCTGCCAATGACTTCTGCAATCTGGAGCGTCCCGTTTTCAAGCGATCATCCTCGCGTGCAACCCAAAATCCGTCCAACTCATCCAGCACTTCACCAGCAGGAATAAAATAGATCTCGCATGTCGTGAGAATCGGAGTGAGCGTGCGCATGAGCGCCTTCTGCCTTGTAGCACTCATCGAAAAGAAATCTATCCGCCCAAGCAGAAGGAATGTCGCAATACTGCCAGTCACCCGATCCATCTGCGGTTTAGAGATATTCTCTCCCAACTGTTGACGACATGTCATGGCAGCATGTGAAAAATAGAAAAACGGGCTGTGCAAATCAGCAAACGCATCCTCATGACGCGCAAGTTTGTGCCGAAGAAGAAGCATGAGAAAAACAAACGCATGATCGGCAATCTGCAATAACGCCTGATAATCCGGCTTCTCACCTGCGGCATGACTGCCATGAAATGCCACTTCACAAAGCGTGACTGCTTTATCGAGGTTGGCATCACTCATCTCTTCGGCATTGTCACGGCAGATCGCAAGAAGATCGGGCAGCGTTGGATGGTAGACACCAGCCATATGCTTGAGCAGACCTCCAATCTCGGTTCGCGCTCGAATTCGATCTTCATCGCTGCTGGCATGAACCAGGGCAGCGTACGCCTTCATCAACGCATCGGCCTTGGGATAATGATTAAATAAACCACCCTGATGTGGCATCGCATGCGTCGGTTTCGGAAACCCTATTCTGACATCCTTAATCTGCGTCATGCCTACTCCGTCGAAAGATTTACGCTCTCAAACAGAGCATAGACCTTTTTTGAAATAAGCGCATCGATTGAGGCATCTATAATCCGTGAAAACGCCTATGCAACACACTCTGTTCTCCGGCGGATTTTTTTCGCCACTGCTCAAGGTCGACTCTCGCCTGCGCACTGTGAGCCCACGCCAATGCCATCATCTCAAGCTGATGTTTGTGCCACTTCAGACTGCTCCGATCTCTACTCATCTTCTCGTTTTTTATGAAAATATGACCGACAAAAGAGAGCACCCAGAGTGTTAAGCCGATCATAAATATCGCCAGATTGGAATCAACTTGCAATGCTTCCGGAGTCCAACGGAACATATAATGCAGCAAACATACAACCGGTAGAATCATAAAGATGGTCAGCAGCAAAAGCAGCTTTTTCAAATCTCTGATTCGGCCATTCAAAACTTTGATTTTATGACGAACACTATCCGCTCTATCGTCCATGATAGTCCCCCGAATTTTCAGCGGTTAAAATATTGATCACCCTCATCAGGCGGCATCCCCTAAACAGGGGGCAGTTCTTATACGCAACCAAATTTATCATTAAAGAAATTTCCCATCTCTGCCGATATATGCTGAAATAACTAAATTCTGTAAATTCAGATTTGCCAACAGGAATCCGGGAGGTGAAAAATGCTTAAAACTTTAGAACGGTGGTGGAAACAGGAGGATGAACTTCATCCGAATCAACCCGAACTGACACTTGCAGTAACCAAACTTATGGTCGGCATGATGGCGATGGACGGGGTGATGCATGAAAATCAACACCGTGAGATTGTTAAAGTGCTAAGTGAGCGTTTCAACCTCTCTACCGAAGAGAGTGAAGGGCTGATTCAGCAGGCACAAGGCAAGGATGGCTCTGAACTTCGCTTCCAGAATCTGGTTGACCAGATCAATAAAGAGTTCGACGATAATGAACGGGCGTCCATCCTGCAGGAGCTCTGGCAGGTTGCCATTGCGGATGGTGAAATCAATTTCAAGGAGGACCGTTATCTTAACCGTCTCTCCGGCCTTCTCGGCATCTCTGCTGATCGCATCAGCAAGGCAAAAGAGCCCGGCTCAGATCTGGATCAGGTGCACCCAACGTTTACTGGCTAAAGCTTAAGAATTGACCCTCTGATACGAACCTGCCCCATTACATAAGGGGAGGAGAATGAGGCAGGTTCGCATAGGGCTGCCGATGATCGACACATCTCTTCTTTAACTTCAGGCATAAAACCTGTCGGTATATAGCATCAATCATCTGCAACAGTTTTCAACGAACAGAGATTTAAAAAAACAACGCTCTTTTAATTCTCCATCACATTGATAATGAAGTCTTATGCATTCATGCAACTATCGCTATCCCCCTTTCAGGGGATAGAAGTGCTGAGAAAAGCTCATATTTGCGTTAAGCTATAGCGTCCGATCTCTTGATGAAAAACTACAAAGGCGGTCAACATGTGGAACTGGGGACGAAAAAGACAATACGCAACAGCTCGTCATATTCTGGTAAACAGCCATGAACAGTGTGAAAAGCTTAAACTCGACATTGAGAATGGTGCCAGCTTCGCAGAAGTTGCCAAAGAGCACTCAAACTGCCCATCTGCCAAACATGGCGGTGACCTCGGTGAATTCCGAAGCGGGCAGATGGTAAAGCCATTTAACGATGTAGTCTTCAGCGCTGCACTTAACCAGCTCCACGGCCCGGTTAAAACCCGTTTTGGCTATCACCTGATTGAAATTATCAGCCGCAGTGACGCAAAATAGAAAACCATCCGATATGGAACTGATATGGTGTATCAAACATGGCAAAAATCGCGGTTTTCAAAACGAGCTGCCCGCCTGCATCGCCTGCAAATGTCGTATCAGGAAACGGTGTAAACCCTATAACGAGATGCCTCTGAAACTGCTACTCTCCGCCACCCGGGAAGCCAACAAAAATGGCCATGATGCATCCATCGGCCTGCCACTCTTTGAAGTCGCCCGAACAGACTCTGGTAACTAGCCGGGCATTTCACTCAGGGCCATGAGTTCCAACACCAACTCCTCCAACCGTGGCAACTCCAGCGGTTTGCGTAAAAGCCTGTAGACACCCGGTTCATATTGAGCCCTTATCTCAAGACCACCACTCATGAGTACAAACCTTTTATCAGGTTGAATCTCCAACGTACGATTCATCAGTTCATAACCGCTCATGACTGGCATTTTCACATCACAAAACACCGCGCCGGGATTTCGATACTCAGAACTCTCCACATAAGCAAGATAATCCTCAGGTGCAGTGAACGGGATCGATTCATGGCCCAATGAATCAAGTATTCCCTCAAGAAATGAACAAAAAAAGGGCTGATCATCAATAATATGAAATAGCATGGTCCGATTTTAGGACACTCCATCAGGAGGTGCTATCCCCTAAAAAAGGGATTTCGGCATGTTTACAGAAGAAATTTAAAAGCCTCCAGCAACAGCCAGCGGGTAAAGAGATAAAACCCGGAAAAGGTCAAAGCACTGATCAATGTGACTTTAAGCTTATCCATGGTTGTTTTAGAATTGATGAAAAGACGTGGAAGCAGAACTCCGCCACCTATCACTCCGCAACTAAACCCCTGCAACATAAAAAGAAAGTACTTCAATGACAGCTCTGAGTCAGCCACACCCGGAAGACTGGTGAACGCTGGCATAATTACCATTAAGGTGATCCATGGCAGGTAGATAAAAGGGTACTCGATACGCAGAAGGCCCGCTTTTTCCCGCCCAAACATATAGATTGTTCCAGCTACAATATTGGCTGCAAACAGATAAATGGTAAATGAAATAATCAGGCTACTCATGGGTGAACATCATCAACCTCTCTGCTATTCATGCATGGCAAAGAAGTTGGCCGTAACAAAATCCATTGTCGAGATATGTTGTTGCATCCAGGCTGGCGTTATCTGACGTAAAAAATTAGCAACCGGAATTACATCACCACTCTCGCGCCATTGCACAACCACCGCTTCAAAGCCCTGAAAGAACTGATCATGGGCCTGTTTGTGCACCGGATAGGGAGGAAAACTCAACGCCAGCATCATCTCTTCTTCCCTGGCAAAATGGGCATGGGTATGTTCAATCAGTGCTTCGATTTTCAAATCCAGTTCCAGCACCTCTTCACCCTGCTCGTTTCGATCAAAAAGATCATACAACTCATTAAGCATCGCCACCTCTTCAAGATGGGTCTTCTGCATGAATGGCATGGCCACTTCGGGGATGTCGCTTGGGTTCAGTTTCATATCAAAACTCCGGAACAGTAATATGGCCCCAATAAGGTTCTATGACCACCAAATAACGCGACCTCCACAACAGCTATTCAAACTACCTCTTTCGCGGTATTTCCCACAAAAAAAAAGTGGGCATCATGAATTCGTTTCAGATAGCGCTGACATAACTGCGCAACAGGAGTTGAATGATGATGCCTATTATACTGTCAATTGATACCAACTGGATTGAAGAGAACATTTTTCTACACAAACTTAATCGTGCTGAGCAATCCCTGCTTGATGATATTTTTGAGACCAGCACTTACAATGTTGGTGATGAGATCATCTCTCAAGGCGACTGTCGCAGAGTAATTTATATTTTACGTTCAGGCTTCGTCGATATCACACAAAAAAACAATGGCAAATCTGTCCACCTTGGTTATGTCTGTGAAGGAGGGCTGTTTGGTGAAATGAGTTTCCTGACCGAGAAGCCAGCCAGTGCCACTGTTACCGCTCACAAGGATTGCTTGGTCTACAAGCTCTCCCTCGATGGATACTGCAAACTGATCAGCCAAAATCAGGAGCTGCTACTGAGCCTGTTTACCTATATATTGAACCACTCCAGTGATCTTCTCAGGCAGATGAATCATCAATATGCGGCTCAGGTCTGATTTAACACACACTCCCTAGAATCTCTTCCTGCTTCACGGCCAGTGTCCACGGAGCAACGCGCCGTAACATGTTCATATCCTGCTTATTAATCACCCCTTCAAGATAACTGCTGTTTTTCTCCAGCCACTCCCAGTAGTAATCACGCTGTGGCAAAAAGTATAGCTCCGAGTAGTGGTATACCCCTTTCAAAGTTTTCTCAAACCGTTCCTGAATGACATGCTTAAAAAATTGAGGGGTCTTTTCAATCAACGCTTTTGGTGAAGTGAATCCACCTGGAGGCGCCGTCTCCCCTGTCATTCCTACAGCCGTAAACTCCACATATAGTCGATCCCTGCACTTCTCCAGATAACATCGATCCGACATCTGAGCCAGCAGATCTGATGCCCCCAGAAGTCTGCCAACATCCCGCTCAGAGCCTCGCAGGCGAATCTCTGAAAGCGGCCGCTCATAACCAGTATAATGGATCAGCTTACGGGCAACCTCTGCCTGGTCAGCCATGCCGAGCTTAGTCAGGTATTCGGTCAAAATTTGGCCACTTCGGGTGACATGTCTATAGGTATATGCACCGCCACTGCGGTGCATGCGATCTCCGTTTCTACGTATATAACCAATATCGTGAAAAAGTGCCGCGATCAAACCCAAAAGAAAAAGGCGCTCACCCAACCGGTTCTCGACTAAGGCGCTACTCTCATATCCATGGAGTAATCGAGCCATCGCCAGACTCACATCCATCGTATGCTGCAGATCATGATATGGCGTATCACATGGACGAAAACCGGGGTATTCTCCCAGAAATAGTGCGGCGACGTCACGGTACACCTTTTGCAGCAGTTGAATCTTCACTTTTGGATAAAGCTCTTCATAGAGCCTGCACACTTCGCTACAAACCTCTTCCGGCTTTGTAACATTGACCCTGTTGGTCACATCAAATTCACTGCGTCGTTCAACCATAGGAATCATTATAGTCAAAAATATAAAACCTGCTGGTGATATGAGCACCTTCCCTATATTAGAATATTAACATGTGTTAACCATCCTGTAATCAACTTGTCACATGGCACTCCTATCATATCGATATTCAAATATTGAAAGGAGGTGTTTATGCCTTATATATTTATCTTTGCAGCGGTTTTTATCTCGCTTTATACCGGCGCATTCTTCTATGTTGGCGTGAAGGATTTCGACTACGCCAGTTAACAGTTTTCATTATCTATTCCTCTTAATAGATAAAAAAAGGGCCCTGAAATTCAGGGCCCTTTTTATTTTCAACAGTCGTTTTTATCTATCAACTCAGTCACGCCAGGTCAGCGCATGGCCTGCCGGACGTGGCAGAACCGGGAATGTCACTTTTGGCGCTTCACCCGTCAATGTTTTCAGAAACGCTACAATATCAGCCACATCTTGCTTACTCAGTTTTGTGCCGAGTTGAACTTCTGCCATTGTACGAACCGCCTCATCAAGCGTTGCTGCCGAACCATCATGGAAATAGGGCGCGGTCATCGCCACATTCCGCCAGGATTGAACACGAAAGACGTGATCGTCCTTATCCATGCCAGTCACTGATTTCAAACCTGAATCAGTTCCATACTCAAACTTCATAAACTCATTATTGGTAAATAGCGGGCCTGAGTGGCATGAAACACATCCAATATCAGCGGCCTTCTGCATACCTCGCTTCGCAGCCTTGGATATCTCACCCTCACCACGCACAAATTTGTCAAAGGGTGCGTCAGGTGTAATTAGTGTTCGTTCAAATGCCGCAATCGCTTTAGCCATGTTGTCATAGGTCAGCGAATGCTTTCCAAACACTTCCGAAAATAGCGGTGCATAACCAGCCTCGTTCAAACGCGCAATAACTGTTACCTCATTCTCGGCGGCCATCTCAACAGGGTTGAGTGGTGGGCCTTTTGCCTGATCTTCAAGTAGTGGTGCACGACCATCCCAGAACTGCTTGCTCCAAAATGCCGAGTTAAATGAGGTCGGTGCATTACGTCCACCACGATTCCACATATGCCCAATTGAAAACTTCTGATTATCCACACCCCATGTGCCCAGGTTATGGCATGAATTACATGAAAACTGACCACTCTTGGATAGAGCTGGTTCAAAATAGAGCTTTTTGCCAAGCTCGACTTTGGATTCACTCATCGGATTGTCTTTAGGGACAGGAACAGCGGTAGGCAAAACACCCATTCCCTCCGGAATATCAGCAGCGACAGCGCCTGTGCTCAACAAACATAGTGAGACTGCCACCAAGCATAACTTTTTCATTTTATACCTCTTAATTAATTAGTAATTATTCCTAACTGAAACCTTAACCTGGAAGCTTTACTTGTCAATTATTACTATTTAGTAGATAATCCTATCTATGGCTCTGATGAATACTCAAGCACTGTTACGTGAACATGGACTACGGGCGACCCCCCAACGTTTAGCTGTGGCCGAATTGCTGTTTAAAGAACCGACACATGAAACCGCCCAAAGCCTGCATGAATCACTCAAAGACCATTTTCCATCCATGTCTCATAATACCGTTTACCTGACACTTTCGCATTTTGAAGCGGCTGGTCTGGTTCGGCGTTTGCATGTAGATGGAAAAGCTGTTTTTGACAGCAACACCCTTCAACACGACCATGCCTACTGTCGGAACTGTAACAACTTAATAGATGTTCCAGCAGACTCACCCAACGCCTCTCCGGCAATACTTTCCGGTTGGAACATCAGTCAACAAACCCAACTCTATTCCGGCATCTGTCCCGACTGCATCTCTTAGCCGCCCTCCTACAGTACAGGCTAAGCCTTCCCCGTCAGTCGTTTCGCCCATATGCTATAGCCTCTGTTACAGAGGAGGGAGAGTATGACAATTATTCAAAGTAGAACTATTGCACGTGCCAAAGCACGCCTGAAAGGTGTTGCACACGGATGTGCAACATGAAAGAGAAACTTGGCACCTTTGGCATCCCGATACTTATTACATTCGCAGGCTTTATTGTCGCCTACCAGTTTGTTGACCCAGCCCCACCGAGCAAACTCACTCTGACAACCGGGGCAGAGAGCGGCAGTTATTTCCGTTTCGGCAAACAGTATAAAGATTTTTTAAAACAACATGATATCACTGCAAATCTGCAACCATCAGCAGGCTCTGTTGAAAACCTTAATCGACTGCACCGTGGTGATGCAGATGCAGGCTTTATTCAGGGCGGTATAGCCACCTCGGCATCTTCAGAAAACCTCACCTTTCTAGGCAGTCTCTATTTCGAGCCGCTATGGCTATTCCACAGTAGCGCGCTTCATATCTCCCGCCTCTCTGAGCTGCGCGGAAAACGTATCGCCATAGGCCCGGCCGGAAGCGGCACCAGGGCAGTTGCCCTACAGCTACTAAATGACAATGCCATTGATGAAAATAATACAACTCTGCTATCTTTAACTGGAGAGGAAGCAGCCAAGGCAGTCGCCAATGGTAAAGCTGACGCGATCTTTTTGGTCACTTCAGCAGACTCCCCTCTGATCAGGCATCTGCTCCATGTGCATGGCGTACAGCTTATGAGCTTTGAACGAGCCGAAGGATACGCACGCAATCACCCCTTCCTCTCCCCAATCTCCCTGCCGCAGGGCAGCATTGATATGGCGGCAAACATCCCTGCCAGAACCATATGGTTACTGGCCCCATCAGCAACGCTGGTCGCTAGAAAAGAGCTTCACCCATCACTGCAAATGCTACTGCTGCAAGCAGCCTCTGTATCGCATAGCAAACATGGACTATTTGAGAAAGCCGGACAATTTCCATCCCCTGACTTTGGAGACATGACGATCAGTAATGATGCCAAACGTTACTACAAATCCGGGCCGCCACTTCTACAACGCTTCCTCCCTTTCTGGGCAGCTACCATGGTTGATCGACTAAAGGTGATGTTACTTCCCCTGATTGCACTGCTACTGCCTCTATTCAAAGTGATGCCCCCGGCTTATCGCTGGCGAATCCGTTCACGTATTTACAATCACTATCGTAATTTAAACGCCGTAGACCACCAACTGCACGAAGCCAAATCAAAGGATGAGATCAAGGCCTGCATTGATGAACTTAAAGCAATCGAAAACGAAGTACGCCGAATTCATGTGCCCCTCTCCTATGCAGAGGAGCTCTATGAACTGCGATCTCACCTCGCTCTGGTTCAGTCACTGGCTGAGAGAGAGTATAGTAACGCTATCGAAGGGTGATGGCTTCTCTGCCATCTACTAACAGATCTCTTTAATTATCCCCATGGCTAATATACGCTTACTTTGTTATGAAAGAGGATTTACTGCAATACGATCAGGGAGAAATAGCCCTTATATTAGTAGAGCTTGATCGCGCTATATTTGCTAACCAAAAGTGGCTCCATGATTTTCACCGCGGGCTTATTTCAAAAGAGTCTATCCCTGGAAAATATCTGCAAGAGAATTCCCACTTAGAGACTCCGTTCGGTCAATGGCTCTACAGCGGCAGCCACTCTCTATTGGCAACTAATGCTGGCGTTCAGGCTATTGAAACGTGCTATCAACAGCTTCATAAAGAAGCTTGCAAGCTGGCCCGAGCGCACGATACAGGGCGTGAAATAGCTGCAGACGGTTATGATACATTTATCCAACATCTCACCGAATATCAAAATCAGGTTACGCTGTTTCGAGATGCACTGCTCGAGATCAAAGGTATCTTCGACCCACTCACCGGTCTGCTTGGTCGACAATCACTGATGATGCAACTCACCAAAGAGCAATCACTGGTTTCACGAGGCCTGCATGAGTGTGCCATCGTCATGATGGATATTGATCACTTCAAATCGGTAAATGATAAGCATGGTCATCAATCAGGGGACTCAGCACTCTGCTATGTCGCTCAATGTATTCGTTTTAACCTCAGACCTTACGACTCCTCTTTCCGTTACGGTGGCGAAGAGTTTCTGGTCTGCCTGCCGAATACCAACAGAGATAATGCCTTTATGGTGATGGATCGTCTGAGAGAGGAGATTGCTGAGCTGCCTATTAATCTATCGAATGGTAAAGAGATTAATATTACCATCTCGATGGGTATTGCCATGATGGAGGCAGACGTTCCGATTGAGGAGACGCTTACCAAAGCAGATGCTTGCCTCTATTCAGCTAAAGAGAGTGGCCGCAACAGAGTAGAAATCGCAGAGCCATCCGGTAGCAGCAGCTAACCGGACGCTCTACTCAGTAACTCTTATTAGTGGTGATTACAACCACCCTCTGCATGAACATGACCATGCTCAACCTCTTCATCTGTGGCTTCGCGCACTTCAACCACATCAACGTCAAAGCTTAGAGCCTCGCCAGCCAGCGGGTGATTGGCATCGACTGTCACGGTCTCATCATCTACAGCGATCACTTCAACCAGCTCAACACCGTGGTCCGTCTCTGCCTGAAAACGCATGCCAAGTTCAATCTCACCATCAAACTGGAACACTTCACGCGGTACGCTCTGGATCAGTTCCGGAACCTTATGACCATATCCCTCTTCCGGCTGAACAGTCACAGCAACATTGTCGCCTGCGGATTTACCCTCAAGTTCACTCTCAAGACCGGGAACCAGAGCCCCGATACCGTGGATGTATGGCAAAGGTTCGCCTTCACGTGATGAGTCAACCACATCACCAGCCTGATTGGTCAGTGTATAGTGAATGGTAACCGCTTTCTTTTCTGCAATTTGCATCTCTGCTCCTGCGGGCAAGTGCCCCTTTTCATTAAATTGATCGCCATATTAACCAAATACACAAAAAAATCCTCAACCTGTTTCATGCTCTACTTCAATCAGCACTTGAGAAAGTGGTGTAATCCGCGAGGCTTGCACTATTCCCTGTTGTTGGAGTGTTATTATGAAATTTATTGGAGCCCATGTTAGTGCATCCGGAGGTGTTGAGAATGCGCCGCTCAATGCTGAAAAGATTGGTGCCAAAGCCTTTGCGCTGTTTACAAAAAATCAGCGCCAGTGGGTAGCAAAACCTCTGACTGATGAGAGCATTGCCAATTTCAAATCTAATCTGGAGAAGGTTGGTGTCGCACCGGAACATGTACTTCCCCATGACAGCTATCTGATCAATCTCGGTCACCCTGAGGAGGAACCGCTACAGAAATCACGAAACGCCTTTCTCGATGAACTACAGCGATGTGAACAGCTGGGGTTGAAACTGCTGAATTTTCATCCCGGCAGCCACCTAAAAAAAATATCCGAAGAGGAGTCCCTAAAAATCGTTTCAGAATCGATCAACTGGGCACTTGAGCAGACCAGTGATGTTGTTGCGGTGATTGAAAACACATCCGGACAGGGAAGTAATCTTGGGTATAGATTTGAACACCTGGCAGCCATCATTGACGGTGTTGAAGACAAATCGCGCGTTGGCGTCTGTCTTGATACCTGCCATACCTTCACCGCTGGTTACGATCTGCGTTCTACCGAACTGTGTGAAGCGACTTTCAGTGAGTTTGAAACGGTTGTTGGCTTCAAATACCTTAGAGGCATGCACCTGAACGGTTCAAAAACTGAATTTGGCAGCCGGGTCGACCGTCACCATAGCCTAACTCAAGGCCACCTTGGCCTGGATCTGTTCCGCTTTATCATGAACGATGACCGCTTCAACAACATCCCGATGGTGCTGGAAACCATTGATGAAACCATCTGGCCTGAAGAGATCGAGATGCTCTACAGCTTTATCGAATAGATGGATCACCGAGGCAGGCCTCTTTAAGACCTTTCCCGGATGCAACCCATATTTTCACGGCTTCAAAAATGATCACAGTGGTATAGGTGACCGCCATCCAGACCATTACAGCCTCGACCGGCAATCGGTTCCAGGCCCCTATATAGACCCCCATCATCGCCTCATCATGGTAGCGCCACCAGCCATAAGGTGATGCCAGTGTTGCCTCCCATATCAGACTGATCAAAAGAATAAAGAAAAAGACAAAACTAAAAGCGCGCCAATTGATAAAACGGCGTGTTGAACAGAAGAGTCCGGCCGAAGGGATAAATGAAGCTGCTACCAGATAGGTAAAGTACCATGGAAACCCATTCCATTCGGAAAACAACCATTTATAGAGAACGGCCAGTACGATAAGGCCCACACCCCAGCCAATCGAAAGCCAATGAAAGTGCAGCAGCTTTTCAACTTCCATGGACGTTTTTTTATAGTCGAGCGGATTATAGGCAGCCATCCAATATTCATCACACCAGACATAGAGCAGAAGCACAGTGACAAAACCGGTCAGGTAGAAGACAAACTCTTCTACCGGCAGCTTTCCTCCTGTCATATCTGTCACAAATATTTCCAGTGTTGCGCCAGGATTTGGGAAGTAGAAAAAAACACTCCCAAATGCGTAATCCAATACAAACCCAAGAGGTAATAGCAATAACAGCGTACGTACAAATGCCTTTTTCTGGAAGGGCATCTTTGGATGACGTACCAGCCACCAGATCAGAAACAGCATTGGAATAATAAACAGCAACAGGCTAATCGTATAGCCATATGGCGTTGGATTGGCACTGGTGATGTACAATTTCCCCGGATCTTTCACTGACAATAGCGTTGCTATTGTTGGTATGATCACCGCAGCTATTGCTCCAAACATGATTGCAGCAGGACGCCACCTTTTCCACTCCATAACAGCCCCCCTCTTTACCTTTACAGGCAAGCAAAGCATGCAACAGATGAATTCGCAAGTCAGCCACGAATTATAGCCCCCATTATATAAGTGTGTAATGTATGTTATATTACAGAGATGTGTTTCTCCTCAGGTGTTTATTCCGTCATGAATCATGCGATTTGATTTTAAGGAAGATCGAGTAGGCCTGCTGGCTATTACCTTTGGCATTCTCTACTGGCCACTGGAGACGCTGATCCATTCAACTATTTTCAACGAAGGTGATTTTACAGCAATATTTTTCTACCCTGATGCAGATGAGGCATGGATGCGACTACTCATCTCGCTCTCTTTTATTGCATTCGGAATTTATGCCCATCGTGCTATTTTACAGCAACGTGATCTGAACA
>Ga0316202_10000033_pt1:140000-258204 | contig 258204 bp, 252 predicted proteins | sample 3monrhotite_MG_FD_204934 | JGI IMG/M metagenome (GOLD analysis project Ga0316202, IMG submission 204934) | Microbial mat bacterial communities from mineral coupon in-situ incubated in ocean water Damariscotta River, Maine, United States -... | ecosystem: Environmental > Aquatic...
CTTTGTTTAAACTTCCTTTTCAAGCTCAATTCAGTGCCTTGCGGCGCCACCTTGTCTTGTCGAGGGCGGCGAACATTAGCGTCGACTTTCACTGCGTCAACACCTTTTATGTTAAGGGCAATTAACCTTCGACAGAAAGGTTGATAAACTTACGTTTTCCGAGCTTAATTAGGTAAGGGCCACCCGGCTTTAGCTGGTGATCCTTGTCTGTAACTTTCTCCCCATCAATGGAGAGTGCATTCTGTTTAATCATACGCATCGCTTCGCCATTGGAAGCGGTCAAACCAGAACCTGTTAACGCCCGAACAATCCAGAGCACACCATCTTCTGCTGGCAGCGTTGCCTCCGGCACATCGTCAGGCACCTCATTCCTGGCGAACTGGCTCTCGAAACCTTCACGTGCCACCTGCCCTGCGCCCTCACCATGAAAACGCTCCACGATCATGGAAGCCATCTGTTTCTTGGCCTCCATTGGGTGCATCCCTTTTCTCTCATCCAGATCAACATCGGTGAGTAGCTCATAGTATTTAAACATCAACTCATCGGAGACACTCATCAGCTTACCGAACTGCTCCTTGGCAGACTCGGCTACACCAACATAGTTGTTCAGTGACTTGGACATCTTGTTGATGCCATCAAGCCCTTCCAACAGCGGCATAGTGAGAATCACCTGCGGTGGTTTGCCATAGGCCTCCTGAAGCTGACGCCCCATCAGCAGATTAAACTTCTGGTCATTGCCGCCCAGCTCCACATCAGCATCCAGTGCCACCGAGTCATAACCCTGTACCAGTGGATAGAGGAACTCGTGAATAGCGATCGACTGCCCGCCCTTATAACGCTTCTCGAAATCATCACGCTCTAGCATTCGGGCCACAGTTGCCTTGCCTGAAATACGAATCAGATCAGCCGCCGTGAGGTTACCCAGCCATTCGGAGTTAAAACGTACCTCGGTCTGTTTGGGATCGAGAATTTTGAATACCTGCTCTTTATAGGTTTCGGCATTGAGCAGCACTTCATCATGGGTCAAAGGAGGGCGGGTCTCATTCTTGCCCGTCGGATCACCAATGGTGCCGGTAAAGTCTCCGATCAGAAATACCACCTGATGACCACAGTGCTGGAACTGGCGCAGCTTCTCAATCAATACGGTATGGCCCAGATGAAGATCAGGAGCGGTCGGATCAAAACCCGCCTTCACACGTAGTGGTCGCCCCTCTTTCTCTGCCAGCTTCAGCTTGGCCTCAAGGCTACCCTTTGGAAGAATCTCCAATGTACCACGGGATAGCAATTCCATCTGTTCCTGAATATTCATAATGACCTCTAAATCGGAATCAGCGCTGAATGGTACGCAGTGAAGCCATTGATGCCAGCATCGAAATTAAAGTGAACATTCATTGGGCACGTTCAGAAGAGGTATGACGCCTTCCCCATGAGCAGCTATGCTCTGGCAATGCAGCACGCTATCTATCTCATGGGAATCATGTCCGGCACATCGGCAGATGGTATTGATGTCGCCATTGTCGAGCTTTCGGAGGAGCAGCCAAAGCTGACTCACTTCTGTGAACACCCTATGCCGCAGGAGCTTCGCGAACCGATCTTGCGTCTGGCAGAGCCCGGCATTAGTGAGGTTGACTCTCTGGGATCACTGGACCGTGCTCTGGGCAAGGCCTTTGCAGATGCCGCCAACCGGAGCATTGAGAAGTCAGGGGTCGCTCAGAAAAACATCCTAGCCATCGGCTCACACGGCCAGACCATTCGCCACAGGCCCAAGGGCGTAAACGGATCTCACCCTTTCTCCCTGCAGATTGGCTGTGCAGCAACCATTGCTGAGATGACCGGCATTACCACCGTTTCAGATTTTAGACGGCGGGATATCGCAGCAGGTGGTGAGGGCGCTCCTCTCGTACCCTTCATGCATCGCGAACTCTTTGGCACCTCTGATACTCCGCTTGCCATCCTCAACATCGGCGGCATTTCCAATATCACTTATATATATAGTAGAGAGCTGCTCGGCTTCGACACCGGGCCAGGCAACATGATCATGGATGCAGTGATGCTTGCCCTGACCGATGGACGGAATGCCTTTGATGAAAATGGCGAGCTTGCTGCTGCAGGTAAAATCAATGAGAGCCTGCTTAACGAACTTCTTGATCACACTTATTTCAAGCGCCCCCCCCCAAAATCCACTGGCCGCGAAACCTTTGGCAAAGCAATGGTAGAGAAGATTCTTACCTGGCCTGAGATAACGGATGCTGACCGCATGGCAACAGCTACAGAGTTCACAGCCAGATCGATCAGTGATTCCGTACACTTTCTTCCCGAAATACCTGCCAGATGGCACCTCTGTGGCGGTGGCGCTTTTAATGAACACCTTACCGGACGCCTTACTGAACTTCTGGCTCCGGCCGATGTTAGCTCCACCCACGCCATCGACATTCCTCCCGAAGCGATGGAGGCGGTCTGTTTTGCGCTACTGGCCAGAAACACTCTGACAGGTCGCAGTAATACTGTTCCCGCGGTCACCGGAGCAGCTCATGCTGTCGTGGGCGGCGAGATCACACCCGGCAACAACTGGCCCGATGTAATAAACATGATCAACCGGCTTCTTGCCTCTGATCAAAATACGGAATCAAAAACATAGTTTTGATTCGCAATGACCATGCCGCTCATCTATTGGCAGTGTTACCTTCCAATCCGCCTATCCTGTCGGGTTGTCGCAGTCCTTCCATGGGCTGCTCAATGCTCAATTAAATGGACCCAATCACCCACGGCCTGAGCGGCGCCATTCTGGCGCGCAGCATTCCAAAAGCGCCTGTCCCGCATCGATATGTCTGGCTAATCGCCGGGGTCGCCATGCTTCCCGACATCGATTATCTGCTTAAGTTCATCTCTGACACCACCTACCTTCGCCATCACCGTGGCATCACGCACTCTTTTCTCATGCTACCGATGTGGTCGTGGCTGATTTACAGCCTCTTCCCCAATCAACGCGAACTACGCCCCTATATGCCATGGCTGATCGGAGCCGCACTTCTTGCTCATATCTTCCTTGATCTGATCACCTCATTTGGAACTATGACGCTGGCTCCCTTCTCAGAGAGCCGGGCAAGTCTGGATCTTCTTTTTATTATTGATCCGATTTTCTCTGCCCTGCTTCTACTACCGCTGGCCGTAATGCCTCTGTTTAAAAAACATGTCCGACTGCTTGCCACCATTTCCCTGCTAATGATGGCGATCTACCTGACTACAACATTCTTGCTCCATGAAAAAGCAGTGGCCCTGACGCGTCAACACCACCCGGCAGCCGAACATGTGCATGCACTTCCGCAGCCCTTCACCCCATTTAGCTGGATGCTTATTGCCAGCTACCCCCTGAAAGAGAGTCGGACTGTTATCGACTTCTTTCCGGAATTTTCAGGCACATCGCCTCTTTTTCCGGAATCTCTGGTTCATCAGTTTACATACAATCATACTGGCCCTGATATTCAGTGGCAGGAGCTTCCAGCCATGAGAGGCATAGAAGATATTTCCCATCTTCCCGGCATCGCCTTCTACCGATGGTTTGCACGCTTTCCGGTGCTGATCAGTCGTAGCGAAAAAACCATCGAGTTTGCCGACCTCCGCTTTGAGACCATGGACATGAGTCGTCAAGCGTTCCGACTACAAATTGAGCTGGGTGAAAATCCGCGTGCCTGGCTTCTCTGGCGCAAAGATAGAAAGATTGATCTGACAGAGAGCGAAGCCCCATCAACAAGCTGGTAAGCTATCTAATATATAGAAAAATATAGAGATAGAGGGAATAAATAGCGCCTCAGGCCTGTAGCGGGCCATCCAGAAATGAGAGTTCCTCCCAGATATTGGTAGGATGCCCCTCCGCATCACGGAATCGCAGACTCTCCTGCTTCGGCACCATACGGTGTGCTCGGCCGTAGCTATCTTCCTGAAGGTCCTCTTCTCCATCTGCAGAGAGCACAATCAGATCCTCATCCGGAACATAGTCGGTAATCTCATAGGGTTGCTCAAGATAGCTCACACGTCGGCCAATCAGCTTTCGCATCGCACACTCATCTTCAATCAAGCCTTGCAAAGGTGAATCACTCATTCCATTCTCCTGTTGTACTGTAGCTTAGGAATTGCTGTGATATCCGTCAACATAGTTGAAGGTGATCATTGGGAGAAGTGGCATGAGTGAAATTTGGGAATCCCTACAACAGTGGAGCATGCTGGACATAGCCGCAACACGCTGGCTGCTGGCTGCAGCTGCTCTGTTTTTAACAATCGTCATTCAGCGATTGGCCATTCGTGCATTCCATGCACTGACTCAAAACATTGCGGCACACACCCAAACAGACCTTGATGATGTTCTTCTAGCTGCGGCAGAAAAGCCGGCCAGTTGGCTGATCATGGTGATCGGTCTGCTAATCACCGTACATCTACTGAATCCTCCCATTGAGACATTCCCACTGATTCCATTGGCTGATCGAGCCGGGAAGGTGATCTCAATCATGCTTGGTGCCTGGTTCCTCTGGCGGATGATTGACGGTTTTGTCGCATATTTTTCAGCCCGTGCCGCACAGAGCCACAGCACTATGGATGATCAGCTGGTCCCCTTTATTGCCAAGACCTTGAAAATCTTCCTGGTGCTAACCGGCGTACTGGTTGTTGCCCAAAATATGGGCTACTCCATCTCCGGGCTCATCGCCTCTCTCGGCATTGGCGGCATTGCCGTAGCCATGGCAGCCAAAGACACCATCGCCAACATTTTCGGCTCGGTGATGATTCTCGTTGATCGCCCCTTCTCTATTGGTGACTGGATCAAGACCAAAGAGTTTGAGGGCGTGGTTGAAGAGATCGGCTTTCGCTCCACACGCATCCGAACCTTTGCCAAAACCGTGGTGAATGTCCCCAACTCCATGCTGGCAAATATGGTAATTGATAACATTGATGCCAGACCGAAACGACGTGTGAAAATGCGGATCGGCATTACCTATGACACCACACCTGACCAGATGCAGAAAGCCATTGCAGGCATCGAGAAGATTCTTAAATACCATATTGGTGTTGATCAGGACTTCTCGCTGGTGAAATTTGATGAATTCGAGGACTCATCTCTCTCCATCTTCCTCTACTACTTCACCAAAACAACCCACTGGGAGGAGTACCTACAGGTGCGCCAGGAGGTGAATATGGAGATCATGGAACTGCTGGAGTCTCTCAAGCTTGAGTTCGCCTTTCCAAGCAGAACGGTCTACCTGCAAAACCAGGAAGAAGAGAAACCTGCTCCCAGAGTCAGGAAAAAAGCCTGATTACATCGGATCAGTTCAAAGCTAGCTTCGCCGCATGACTCAGCTTTCGAAAAAACTCCCTGAAGTTCACGCCTTTACCGATGGCGCCTGCTCCGGCAATCCCGGCCCCGGAGGCTGGGGTGTACTGCTGCGCATGGGCGGCCATGAGAAAGAGCTCTTTGGTGGAGAAAATGACACAACCAACCAGCAGATGGAGTTGCAAGCTGCAGTTGAAGCACTGAAAGCGCTAAACCAACCGTGCAACATCACCATCCACTCCGATTCCAAGTATGTGGTACAGGGCATGAGCGAATGGATTCATAACTGGAAAAAGAAGGGTTGGAAAACAGCGGGGAAAAAGCCGGTCTCCAACCTTGAACGATGGCAGGAGCTGGATGCACTGGCTGCTAAACATCAGGTGGCATGGCAGTGGGTGAAGGGGCACTCCGGGCACCCGGAAAATGAGCGGGCAGACGAATTGGCTCGTAGAGGCGTTCCGGAGATCGCTTCATAGCGTCTGCTTCACATGCGGCGCTATCTATGATCTCATAGCGCACATGAAATTCCTTATCGACTTCTTTCCTGTCCTGCTCTTTTTCATTGCCTATAAGACCTATGATATCTATGTAGCAACCGCCGTGCTGATTATTGCATGCTTTGTTCAGACTGCCGCGCACTGGGCAATACACAGAAAATTTGAGAAGTCGCACGTGATCACACTGGTGCTGGTATCACTGTTTGGTGGTGCGACACTGCTACTGCAGGACGAGATGTTTATTAAATGGAAACCGAGTGTGATCAACTGGCTCTTCGGCGTTGCATTCATCGGCAGCCAGTTCATCGGCGAGAAGAGCTTCATTGAGCGGATGCTCGGCTCACAGCTTGAACTCCCCAAGAATATCTGGCGCAACCTGAACAGCGCCTGGGCGATTTTCTTTATTGCTCTGGGCTTTCTGAATCTCTATGTGGTTTACAACTATGACACAGACACATGGGTTGATTTCAAAATGTTTGGTCTGATGGGCCTCACCCTGGGCTTTATGCTGCTACAGGGCCTCTATCTGGCACGCCACATCAAAGAGATCCCCGTCAAGCCTGACGCTTAGAGGCAGCTTTGGTGTGACACTTATTGTCACAGCCGGCCTAAAACCCTTACTACACAACAAACACAATTGGCACTGACATTGCGTTAACCTGACTATTGGCGTCTCCAACCATGGAACGGAGAATTCAAAATTAAATGTATAAATTACAACTAGGAGTAATGAACTATTATGAAGAACACTATTCGTAACATAAATAAACAAAAAGGCTTCACGCTGATCGAACTGATGATCGTGGTTGCGATTATCGGAATTCTGGCTGCAATTGCGATCCCACAGTTTGCTGCATACCGTACCAAGGCATTCAACTCTGCCGCTGCATCTGATGCCAAAACAGGCGTGACAATCTTTGAAGCATTCTTCACAGACTTTTATCTTTATCCAGCGGCAAACAATGCAACCGCGGGCTCAATCACCCTTAGTCAGGGGGGAACAGGCACTGCCACTTCCACTGTTTGGAACCTGTCTGACGCCGTAACGGCTGCAAACGCATACACTACTGGCACCTACGGCCTGTCAACCAAGCATCAGGGTGGCGACGCATGTTATAATGCTACCAACACCACACCTACTGTGACTCCGATGGCAGATCCGGGCACACAGGGTACAGCAATGACTGGTGCCTACAGCGCAACTGTCTGCCAGTAATCACAGACTTTACTGTGTTACTTGATGGTTGATTGATATTAAGGGTGGCCGTAAATGGCCACCCTTTTTCATTACTTCGACCACTTTGGTGAACAGATTAACAATCCGGCACTTATATGTAATCAAAGGAGAAAGGAGGGGCCCAATGAACAAATATAAAAGCACACATGGATTCACCCTTGTCGAACTAATGATTGTAGTTTCGATTATTGGAATACTGGCAGCCATTGCCATCCCGCAATTTGCCGCATATCGAACAAAGTCTTACAACACTGTCGCGAAAAATGATACCCGCTCAGGCACAACAATTTTTGAAGCCTTCATGGCGGATAGAGCTGAATACCCTCAAGCCAATGGAGTTGCTACTGGCACTATCACCCTCAGTGACTCCTCCGGGCCTACGTCTGTTACCTGGCCACTCTCCGATGCTATCTATGCAGGCTCCAGTGGCGGAGGCGCAACTTATACTATTTATGTGAAGCATACGGGTGGTGACGAATGCTACGACGCTACTGAATCCCGGCCACAGTCTCAGTTAGCTGCAACGGGAACACTGGGTTTTCCACTTGCCACTGTTGGCACCTGTCCTTGATACAGTAGATTTTCTAACTTAGGCTCTGAATGGGATTAGCAACTCCCCCCTTTATTCACTTCCTCACATGGAGCTCCCTATTCGATGACCTGGCAAGTAGAACAGTTAAAAAAAACCTACAAAAAAAAGGATGCCATAACTGGCATCAGTTTCAATCTTGAGAAAGGGAAGGCCACGGGTCTTCTGGGTGCAAACGGCGCAGGAAAATCTACTTTAATTAAGTGTATGCTTGGGCTAACCATCCCGTCTTCTGGAAGCGTACAGAGAGATGAAACCGAAATATCTCTGGGCTACCTGCCGGAAAACCCATCGCTTCCCGAGACAGTGTCTGCTCTCCATCTGGTAGAGCACATGTTACGCATCCGCAAGCACAGCGCTGAAAAATCGACTCACCTACTTACAGAGGTAGGTCTAAAAGAGGAGTTTTGGAAAAAGCCTCTTCATACCTACTCCAAAGGCATGCGCCAACGAACGGCTCTGGCCTGTACTCTTGCAGCCGATCCACCATGGCTTGTACTGGATGAACCGATGAGCGGCCTGGATGCTTTGGGAAGAAAGCATGTGCTCTCCCTTCTTGAAAAGCGGCTGGAAGAACAAAGCATTGGCATTCTGGTCTGTAGTCATGCCGTAACAGATCTGGTACGTCTGTGTGACACCATTCTTCTAATGGCAAACGGAGAGGTAAAGGAGAGCTTTTCAATCTTCGAACACAGTATGCAGGAGGTTGTCCTGCTGGAGGAGAAGCTGGCTCACTATAATCAAAGTATAACCGAGGCACTTTAATGAACAGCATCTGGCAAACCACACGCTTCACCCTGCTGGAAATCTTTAATATGCGTGCATTCCAGTTACTGGTCTTGATAGCTCTTGTTCTCCTTCCTTTGGCAGCAACTGTTTTCTCCAACCTGTTTCTGCTCGATATTGGCAAGGTTCGGATGGACATTTTAATTGCCGGAAACCGAATCATTGCATCTCTTTATATCCTGGTGATCGCAGTCATGCTCATGGCAAATGATATTAGCAAAGGGATGATCCATCTCTTCCTGACTCCTCCATCGAGCCGCAGAGAGTATCTGATCGGAAGGTTCTTCGGGTTACTGACTGGTTTGGCTATTATTCTACTTGCTGCAAGCATCGGTGGTGAAGCTGTATTAGGGCTGACTTTTTCAGAAAAAGATCCCATATACCGCCATGGATTAGAGCAGGGTGATGGAGTGTTGCTTGCACTGTTTACTTTCTATCAACACATCAGCATTTTAGCCGCAGCTCTGTTTATCTGCACGTGGGCTACCAGTATGGCTGAAATGTTTGTCTTCTCTTCCTGCATTCTCATGCTGGCCTGGACACTCCCTCCAGTGCTCAATGCCATGCAAACCACTGAAGTTCTCCAGAGGACGCCCGAGTGGATCGCTTCATTATTAAAAAGCACTTCATACTTTCTTCCAAACCTGAACGGCTCCGAGATTGGCCTCGCTTTGGCGCATGGACTCCCATTGGAATCCGTATGGCCACATATTGCCGAACACACTGGCTATGCACTGTTAATGCTCGGTCTTGCCCTGTTCTCTCTTTCCCGGCGGGATCTATAGCTATGCCAGCATTTTTCTCCAGACAACTACACAGCACTTTGATCATTTTAGGTCTGGCGGGCTACACCCTTGCTAAGGAGATGCCAGACACCACATTAAATACAAAGCTTTCTTCTCTGACAGAGAGCGGCCCCTCTCCACTGCTTGCACAAGCCATGTTTGCAGGACCTGCACCTGGTCTTGCAGCTGATTCAAATCTTCTGGGCGTATTCAACGTATACTCCAACATTATAAACCCTTCCATATCAGACAAAGAAAACTCTGCCTCCTGGAATTACCTGGAAAGCTATCTTAGGCACGCATCTATGCTTGACCCATATTTCTATGACGTCTACAGACTTAGCTCAGGGTTGCTTGCATTTCAAAGTGAACACACCAGAGATGCCATTACTATCATGAAACATGGTGCAGAATATCGACCATGGGACTGGGAAACTCCATTAATTGCAGGTTTTCTGGCCCATGACCTTCTTCAGGATAATAGACTGGCGTTTGATCTGATGAAACTGGCTACTTCTCGTCCCGGAGCCCCACCTCTAGCTATTGGTTTGGCAGCCCGTTTTCTTGCTGATGCTGAAGATAACAAGACGGGACTTCAATTCCTGCACTACATGAAATCAATTATGCCCAAGGGCTATGCAAAGCCTATTGATGAACGCATTAAGAAATTGGAACAAGAGTGGGGAACAGAGCCATGAGCAAGCAGGAATGGCCTGACTTACATGCATTTACTTTTAAGCTTGTGCCTGGTTCCAATAATTTGATCCCCGAATGTTAACCTCTTTAGCTCATATGCCTCAGAACTTTTCTACAAAAGCAGTGACTGTTGCAGCCTTTCTGTTATTTCTTTCTCCAAGCCTGCAACCGCTACTTATTAACCCAAATGAAGCTCCCTGGTTTACGACTCCTCTCTTTGCATTTACTGCTATTGTTGCCTACCTCATCACAACCTTCTCCAAAATTCGTGTCAATAAATTCATTATTCTCCCATTAGGCTTGGGGATTACCCCCATTCTCCTTCATCTCTTTGAAGCCTCTTTAACAGATTCGCTGTTTTACATTTCATTCATCATCACCATTTTAGGACTCTGGACACTTGCAACCAATGCGTCTGCAAAAACAAGCCGAAAACTGCTCATCACTTACAGTGTAGCTGCGTCTATCTGGTGCATTCTGGCAATCTCTGTTTGGGCAGGCTTCACCCATAATGACATGATCCACATTGGAAAGTGGGCTCTTACTACGGTAGTTGGGATAAAAATTAATGGCCCATTTTCAAATGGTAACGTTTTCGGAATTCTTGTTTTTTGCGCATGGGTAATAAGCCTATGGCTTTGGCTCAAACAGAAAAACAGTTTCGGTAACTTTCTGTTTCCGACCATGGTCTTTTTTTGGGCAGTAGGCATTGCTTCTCTCTCCCGAGGTGCCTGGACCGCACATACCATTGTAGTTGCCATCGTATTTTTTCACCTGCTATTGAATAACAGAAAGCGTCTTATTCCCTTCATTATTGCATTTTCCATAGCTCTTCCACTTGGCTCTATGCTCAGCAGTCTGGGGAATGCCCATCCAATCAAAATCACACAGCAATTTGAAACCACTCAGCAAGAAGGCTTTGGTGCTCGCCTTCTATTATGGGCTTCCACATTTGAAATATGGAAACAGTATCCATGGCAAGGCGTCGGCTATGGACAGCTTGGTTCCCACTACCTAACAGGGCAACACGATGCATTTGAAAAATATCATTTTAATATGCATGGCCTAAAAACTACCACCTATGCACATAATACACCTCTACATCTACTAGCCGAAGGTGGGGTTGCAGGTGCACTAACAGCTCTTTTCATCTGTTTTTCTGTCATTCTTGCTCTCATACTAAACTGGAATCGAATACACTCTGTAACATGGCCTGCAACCATGATTGCGGGCATGCTCTGGCTACAAGGCATGGCAAACATCTCCATGACCCGTCCTTTTCCAATTCTGCTCTTTTCCCTTGCCATAGGGCTTTCTCTGCGAGCCTTTTTAAGGCATCGCCACAATAGCTATAGCATACCAAAGAGATATTTTGTTATTCCCATCGTCCTCTCCCTTCTCGTACTATGCTCCGGTGCATATGCACAGACGCGTGCGTGGGATACTTATGGTGAGTGGCTGACATTAAAGAACAGCACTAAAGGCAAACAGGGGCTGGTTAGGCAGCTTCTATCGAACGATAGCACTATGCCCTACATAGTTGGTGAAACAGTAAGGAATGTACTTCTTACCCCCTCCCAACATCACGTGGCACCACAGTTCATGCCCTATATAATCACTGCGCTGAACAAACTCGAGACGCCACTACTTTATGAAGGACTCTTTTTTACTCAAGCCTTGAGCGGTGACATGAAGGGCGCTTGCAAAACAGGGCGTTTTAATATGGTGCAAAACTGGGAAAATGATGACAATTCAAATTATTATCTGGCCGCATGTGAAGGTAGGCTTTCACAATTTTTAGAGATTCAGAACTAACTTTCAACTGAAAGGCTCCACCTAGGCTGTACATCCCAGTTGTTCCCTCCTTTCCATTCCTGTAAAGATGCAGCATAAGCAATCATGGCTGCATTATCGGTGCAGTAGAATGGTTTGGGAAGCGTAACTCTGATGCCGCTTTTTGCAGACTCACACTCCAATAGTGATCTGAGCATTTGATTTGCTGCAACGCCACCAGCAATAACCAACCGAGTCACACTATTTTCAACACAGGCACGAACAGACTTCTTTACCAACACATCAGCAACTGCCAACTCCACTGCCGCTGCCAAATCACACTTGTCCTGATCTGACAATTCACCAAGCTCTTTAGCTTTATACATCACTGCAGTTTTAAGACCGGAAAAACTGAAATTCAGATTGTCCTTATTCAGCATAGGCCTTGGTAATTTAAATCGTTTTTCATCCCCATTTACGGCTATTCTTGAAACCTCGGGGCCACCCGGATAAGGCAGGCCGAGAAGACGTGCTGATTTATCAAAACATTCGCCGGCAGCATCATCTATCGTCTGCCCAAGGACTCTGTATTCTCCGATCGCATCAACCCGAACAAGCATGGTATGCCCGCCGGAAACCAGCAGGGTCATAAAAGGGAAGTCAGGTAGCTCTTCGGTCAGCCCTGCGGCAAAAAGATGCCCCTCCATATGATGAACCGGAATAACCGGAATATTGTTAACAGCGCCCAACGCCCGTGCGTATGAGACCCCAACCAGAAGCGCGCCCATCAGGCCGGGTCCTGATGTTACTGCAATCTGGTCAATCTCCGACCAGCTACAACCCGCCTCATTCATGGCATCTTCAACCATCACAGGCAAAGCTTTCAAATGTTCCCGGGATGCAACCTCCGGCACCACCCCGCCAAAACGGGCATGTGTCTCAATTTGGGATGCGATTTTCTCTGCAAGCACGGTGCCTTTTCCTGAGGCCATCTCTCTCTCAAAGATGGCTACTGCTGTCTCATCACAGGATGTCTCAATACCTAATATGCGCATGACTTTTCCAGCTTCATTCACTTCCGTCCTCAATTGCACCAAATCCACTGCCACCCGACGTCTCAACTCTCAAAATATCATCTGCCTGCATATCCATCACACACTTCCCGGTAAGTTCAATCCAAATCTCATCCCGCTTAAGCAGATTCTTTCCAGCTTTTCCATCACCACCCTGCACTCCATAGAGGGCCAACAGTCTGACGCTCACTAATCAGGGAGAGGTGTCAGAGCCTAAGCACTTCCTACTCGCGCACAATACCACTGTCGCTAATGTGGCTGCCTGCCCTACTTGAACTCTGTTTAGACAACATTAGAGTGGAGTATAGTTCCCATGATGCCTACAACACCTGTTTCGACATCAGGCAGCTAAGGATAGTCTAAATAAGTAGCCCTGTGCTACAATCATTCATTTATGTGATTAGTAACACAGATCGTTTTTTGTTTTAAACTAAATTTCGGGCTTACTTATCAATATAGGAGATATCAATGACTTCACTAAAATATTATCTGGCCATCCTGTTCATCTGCTTTGAAGCAGTAAATGTTCATGCTGACGAGGCCATCTCTCTTAAAGTCGGGTACGCATCATTATCCGCTACAGGCAGCACCTCAGCTACGCTTACAGGAGTCCCTGGAACCACGCTTACAGACAACACATTAAATCTTAAACGTAGCAATAATTTCACAGCAGAGGCTGCAATTCAACTCGGAGATGGCAGACTATCGCTCTCGTATCTCCCTCTTAAATTCAAAGGTTCTTCGATCTTAACAGCACCTATTACTTATAATGGTCAGAACTTTTCAGGGGCTATAACCAGCGAACTGAAAGCTGATGTGTTTGATGTCGCCTACGCCTACTATCTGGTCAATATGGATGATGCACCCTCACGCCTCCAGATTGGAATTGAGGCTTCATTAAAGTACATCCAGGCAGACTCATCTATAAATAGCTTAGTAGCATCACAGACAGCCTCTGCGAATGTGCCTATTCCAACAATTGGTGCTCGAGCCAGAGTAGCCTTGGCCGATTTTATTGGTGTTTCCGGACGTATTGGGTATATCGGCTATGCAGGCAATCGCTTTCTTGATGTTGATGGACAAGTTGAGTTTTCACCTATTCCGACACTTGGCATCTATGCGGGATATCGCTTTCTAGATACCAAATTTGATTCATCTGGTGTTAGCATGGATATACAATTTGCCGGCCCATATGGCGGTGCATTCTTCAGGTTTTAAGGATATTCCTCCCTATAAACCTTGCGATTTCAATAGGTTCTGCTAATCTGCTCGAGTAATAGATTCTTTTTTGCGCCTAACTTGCGCCTGGAGGCTTTCATGTCGCGCATATTCATTATCTGCTTCGGCCTGCTTATCGGCAGTCATCAGGCATTGGCTGAGACGCCTGCAGTGGCAGATACTGCCAACGATGAAGCAGTTCCTGATGCCATGCAGCACCTTGTGAAAGCGCCTGAAATTGATTTCGCGAACCTGCGTGATCCCTTTGCATCCTATCTTGCACTGGTCGCATCACGTGGGCGCGCGATATTAAACGAACAGCGCTCCCGCTTTGAAAATCGTGAACGGGAAATTCTGGAAAACTTCGACCTGAGCACACTAAGACTGGTTGGTGTTTATAGCATGGGTGAAGATAGGGTTGCCATGGTAGAAGACCCAACAGGCAAAGGATATACAGCTCGTCGCGGTAACTATATGGGGAAAAATAACGGTCGAATTGAAAAAATCGACTTCAACACAGTCTATCTTGTTGAACAGATTATCAATCCTGCCGGAGATGTGGTTGACAATCAGGTTACGTTAACCCTAAAAGAGGTTAACAAGTAGTTCCAACAACGTAATTTATGAATAAATCGACGGTTACCAGGCTATTTGAGCACCTTCAAAAGGCCAGCCCGGAGCCGAAAACCGAACTGAATTACAATTCACCATTTGAGCTTCTTGTTGCTGTCATGCTCTCTGCACAATCGACGGATGTAGGTGTAAACAAAGCGACTTCTATTCTGTTTCCGATTGCCCACACACCTCAAACCATCCTTGATCTTGGTGAAGAACAATTAAAGTCATACATATCCACGCTCGGCCTCTATAACAGCAAGGCAAGACATCTTATTTCAACATGCCAAATGCTAATAGACAGGCATGGAAGCGGTGTACCCAGCACACGAAAAGAGCTGGAAGCCCTGCCCGGCGTTGGTCGAAAAACTGCCAATGTTCTGCTCAACATCCTCTTTGGTGAGGCAACCATCGCAGTGGATACACACATCTACCGCGTTGGCAACAGGACTGGTCTGGCTCCGGGAAAAACACCATTGGAAGTTGAGAAGGGGCTGATGAAAATCGTTCCCAAGCCGTTCATGCAACATGCGCATCACTGGCTAATTCTTCATGGACGCTACATATGCAAAGCCCGAAAACCTCAGTGTCACCTCTGCCCGATTGAACAGGAGTGCGAGTGGCCAGAAAAACCAACAGCACAATCATAATACTATCATGGCTCCTAAATAATCTATCCGGGCCAAAACGCTAACCAGAAAAAAATCACCAGAGCTGTGCCAGCATCACGCATCCAGGCAGGCCATAACCACCAACCGGATCCATGGTGCCAGAGAACAACTGAAGAGCGCAGAGCATGCAGGAAAAACATAACACCCAGCAGGTAGGTACTTCCAGACTCTCGAAGAACTATGGAGATCAATGCAACCGATATGGAAATCCATGCGATATGCAACAACATCTGTTTCAGAGAGCGGGCACCGGAAACCACTGAATCGGCGACCGTCGCTGCAAGCAGCAGCAGACATGCAGCAATCAACCAGTTTCTTTGAACAGCTCCATCTACCTCCGGCGTCAAGCCAAAATAGAGCGGCAAAGGCCAAAGCATAACTGGCAGAGCCAGCATCAATGAAATCAGAAGGTAGGTATTGAATCTGAAACTCTTCTCTATAGTAGCCTGATTCAATGCAGTAGCTCGTTTGGCTCCTCATCTGCAGCAATCTCTTCAGAAGGAATAGCGTAGGAACCATCTGACCAATTCCCCAGATCGATCAAGCGGCATCGTTCACAGCAAAACGGGAAATCCGGCACCTCTCTGTTAAGTTCCGATTTGCAGATTGGACAAAAAAACACTTTTTTCAAGCCACGGGAACCATCATGGCATAGTAGGGCTGGTCAAAATCAATATCATGTGCAGCCTCTCCTGCTTTCCACTGTTGAAAGCGAATACGGATGGCCAGACGATTACCTGAACAGTCCGGTATAATCCCCTGCTGTACAGCTGCCGGATCCAGACCAACGACCAGCAACCCGTACTCAACGCCGCGTTCGGGACTGATCTGATCTGATCCCAACTTAGCCTCTCGGCTTTCCCACCCAACAAAATCATTAAGCATAATATCAAGATGCGTCACGGCTGCATGCAGATCATGCAGATAATCACTAAGAATATCTTTATGCCTTGCGCTACTCCAAAGCACATTCAAACTTTGAGATAGGGAAGGCTTATGCGCTAACAGATCCTGTTTTTTCAACGCATTAAAATAGCTGCCCAACAGAGCATCTTCATTAAGAAAATCAAGGCCATCCTGAATACCCTGACGCATAGATTCTATGTACTCATTGATCATGTCACACGCTTCCAGAATTTTACTTCTAAATTCCGGATGTCCTTCTGCCAACTGCGTTAAATGGGTGCGCATAGAGGAGAGTAATCCCACCAGCTCCGGCACAGCCTGCTTACGCCCATGTTCGCCGAGCAGGGATGTTCTCACATCTGATGCTGCCAACAGCCATGCATATGGCTGATTAAATTGACGGGCATGCTCCAGGCAGCGTAACCCATCACGCAACTCCATAAAAGAGCGCATGCGTGGAGAGAGGGCAAATCCAAAACGAACCAGATCAGTCAATCAACGCTCCTGCCACGATTTAAACATCATTTATTGAATCCCAAAACGAGTCATCCAGGCGTCAACATGTTCTGTAATTTCACTATATACCCTTCGAAAGGTCTCTTCGCTTCTTCCCATCGGGTCAGATATTTTCTGCCCCCCATGCGGCTGAGACAGCATCATCACTTTTCCGATATGCGCAGGTCTCATTTTACTTAAGTGTTGACGCTGGCCCGGCTCCATCACCATCACCAGAGCAGCTCGATCCATATCCGGAGCTAACAGAGTCTGCGAAACATGCCCACTCAAATCCACACCAAACTCTTTTGCAACCTTCAGTGCCAATTCAGGAGCCTTTCGTCCCGGCATGGAGAGGAGACCTCGACTGAAGCACTCGGCATTAACACTAGCCTCTTCAAGGCGTTTACGCATATAGACTTCAGCAAACGGACTGCGACACAAATTACCCGCACATATCATCAGAATAGGGGAAGGAAGCAGCATGTTAATCCGCCATTTTCCAAATCAACTGCCCATTACTCTCCTGATGAATACGCTCAAGCATCGCTTCATGAGCTGCATGATCATCTTCCGGAACCGTTAAAGAAGTTCGCTGCATGATCGTCGCTGTTTCTGCCTTTTCATCTCGACTTCGAGCAGCCCTGGAGATCTGAACAAAACTCGACGCAGGCTTTGCCTGAGCATCCATTCCCAGAGAGAACTGCCTTCCTCCGGTCATTCCCAGATAGACTTCTGCCAAAAGCTCGGAATCAAGCAATGCCCCATGAAGTTCACGATGACCCCGCTCTACGCCATAACGATCACAAAGAGCATCCAGATTATTTCTCTGTTGAGGATGCTGTTTGCGCGCCAACTCCAGTGTGTCGATCACAGGAACATGTCCAATTTCAGGCTTATCAAAAAGCGCCAATTCATTCATAATAAAGCCTAAATCAAATGCTGCATTATGAATAACCAGTGTCGCACCATGAATGAATTCAAGGAACTCATCGGCAATTTCCTCAAAGGTTGGCTCATCTTTCACCTTCGCATTATTAATACCATGAATTCGTACAACTGTTTCAGGAATATCACGTTCGGGGTTAATGTAACGATGAAATGTTTTGTCTGAATGAAGTCGCCGGTGACTAACCTCAACTGCACCAATCTCTACCATTCGATCTCCATTTTGTGGAGATAACCCAGTTGTTTCTGTGTCCAACATGATGAAGCGCATACCGGGCATTATATGAGACTTCATCTTTTTTGCACCATCAAAACCGAAGATGCGTTATTCTACTGTTATCTCACCATTACCAAACCACTCTTCAGGCAAGCTCAACAGGTGCTCAATCACACCCGGATCAGACAGTCCTGCATCAAATGTCGATATCTCTTCAACCTCCGCATCAGCAATGGGCCCATGCATTCGATAAACCTTACGCATCAGACTATTGGCTGCGCCACCAAACATATCTCTGAGCAGAGGCACTTTTGAAAGCAGTGCATCTAGATTTTGAAACGGCCTTGCAACAAGCGTCAAGTCGATCTCTGCGCCCTCCAAATTCATATCACCTTGCCCGGCAACATCCATCGCCGAAGAGCGTAAAGCCAGTTGATGAATATCAACTTTTTTACCATGCAGAATCGCTTCCATCTGCAGCCTTTTATACCCGAGTCCGGGTTTGGTTAGGTCCTCACGACTACCAAAAAACAGGGCTGGCAAATCTACAAGACTAATGGCAGCAAGAAACTTTGAAAGAGTCCCCCCTTTCATGATGCGCCCATCATCCACTCTTAACCGTAGCCGCCCAGCTAACCCCTGCCACCAGGGCTGATCACGCAAAACTTCTCCCTGACCGGAAAAGAGAACATGCATATCGCCACTCTCAAATAGATTTGATAACTCAGCCCGTTTCATCATATTACCGAAATTGCCTTCCAACGTAGCAAAGCCCCTCCAGAACATGCCACGCTCTTTCCTTGGAGTCAGTGTGGCTGAAAGCTTTAAGCGAAGATCGTTCAAACCAGCTTCAAATGACCTCAGATCTACCTTTCCCTTTCCAGGCATCGAGAAAATAGCCGCAACATCGTTCAATGCCAAAGCGCCAGTCCGAATCACTTTTGCCTTAAGCACACCGGTACTGTTCTGTGCAGATGCCAACCGAATCGTTGCCCCCTCTATGCGCGCATCATCCCATAGAAACTCTTTTAACTCGGCCCGAAGCGCCCACGGCTTCTGACGCAGTTCCGAAGTACGAGGAAGTGTAGTTGGCAGTGCATTTCGATTTAGGTAATCAGCATTAATATCCAATTCCCATGGTTCAGCTCCAAATGGTGCAAAAACTTTCAGCCCACCAGAAAACAGCGCACTCTCTAATCGCTTCAAGTTCAATCGAAGGCCAGAAGCTGAAAGCTCTCCACTGCCACGAAGACGTAAAAGCTGATCACGACAGAATATCTTCTCCATCAGAAGAACAGCTTTCCCCTGCTTTTCTACACTTCTTCCCTGATAAGTAATGTTGAGCGGGTCACCTGCGGCTTTCTTTGTTCCCAACAGATTAGACCAGGACGCCTGCTTCAGAGCAATATCACCATACCAGGCTCCATCAAATTTCAGAGAGGCGTAAAGCATCCCCCCGGCGGCTTCAACAGGAAGGTGGAAATGTTTCACCAATGGAGAGAGCCTACCCTCTGCACGGCTTTCCATCTCTACGACTTTCCAAGACTCTCTTCCGGCCCTTTTAGCAGCCAGATCTGTTTTTCCATTCAGATGCGGTGTTGACCATGAAAGTTCGCGAAAGCGAATCCCCTCGTTCAACTGCCACTCCACCTCCCCGGAAGAAACCTCTAAGGGAATATCTTTGACAACCATTCTCCAGGCTATCAAAGGCTTAAACTTTAAAGTCGCACGACGAGGGAGATCCTCTTCTGGCATCCAGTCGATCTCAAATTCAGTCACTGCTGTTGCTGATGACCATACTATCTGCGCCGCTTCATCAGCATCCAGCCAGGCATGAAGCTTCCCTGCATCAGCTTCGGAAGACCCGGTAATCTTAAGAAGAAGCGAATCCCATGAAATGCTCAAGCCACCTGTTGCCACCCCTATTTCATGCGGCAACTCCGTAGAGACTACAATCGCTTTGAGGCCCAACTGATCAAGCTCAACATCTGCTTCAGTATGCACAACCGCATCTTGACCAAGACCAAGAGAAATATCTGCATCGTCAATATGGCCTGTTACATGATACTTGATTGAATCCAGGTCTTCTTTAGATGGTAATGCCTTCCACGGATCCGCCCATGCCATTGCCAGCTCGGCTCTGGCATCAGAGACAACCCCGTGATGCATACTGGCCAGCCATTCATGCCAAGCCTCATCATCATCCAAAGGTCTCAGACCTTGCCAGACCAGAGGCATTTCAACATGTGGTGATGTGGCTGAAAGTGAGAGCTGGCCATCTTTCCACTCACTCTTAAGACGAATCAGATTTTTTTCTAAACGCCATTCAAGTGATTTGGATAGCACCTGCTCAAACAGCAGCTTTTTTTTTGTCCCTTTGAAGAAAAGGAGCTCTCCTTTCACTGAATCAAATGGCCATCTGGAATCAAAAGCCAACAGAGAAAAAGGTGCCTGTTCACTTGAGGTCAGCATAAAATCAAGTCCCCAGCGTTTTGAATCAACCTGTCTGAATGACGCCTCTCCACTCACAGAGCCACTAAACTCTTTTTGCCACATCTCAGGCATCCAGTTCAGATTAGAGAAGCTGGCCTCAATCAGTTGCGGAACCTCCTGCTCTCCCATTTTAACGCTCACATGTGCACCAGGCACTCTCACATGCAGCGACCTCTCTTCTGCATCAAGCATGAGTGTAAAGTGCTCCAGTTGCCCGGAATACTCTCCGTAATGCCAGCTAAGCTTAGTATCTTCCAGAGTGACGAGCGCTGGCATTTCCCGATGCGCTGTATCCATGTCCGTATCAACAACCACGCCAACCGCCCCTCCACTGAGCCGAATACCCAGTGGTGTGAAACGTCCTGACAGGAGTTCTATTATTGATAATTGAACCGTAATCCGGCTCTCATGAACAGTTATTGAAGCATCGTGATTCGTAAACGAACTGGCATCGGCCTTCAGCCCCAAGGTTCCAGCCCAGTACCATGAAAGCTCTCCCAGAGTTAGCTCTTCCAGTGCCAATTCCTGTTTAAGAAATATCTCAATCTCAGGACGTACAGCTTTCAGGTCCGGGGCAAAAAACCAGCCCGCCACTCCTGCTATAATTGACACACTCAAAAGTACAAAAAAGACGCGCCGGCTCATAGCCAGCGCGAAACTTTTCCAGGTAGTAGTGTTCAATTCAGCTGCCTGATCAGGCGTTGTCTTTCGCCTCTAACTTCTTCACCTTTTTTTCCAGGGCGTGAACCAGCCCTTCGAAGCTACCCTTGCTCTTGATCCCTTCTTTGAAATCTTTACGGAAATTGCTGATCAGGCTTACTCCCTCAATCCTGATATCATAAACCTGCCAACCCGTTGATGTCTGGTGAAGACGGTACTCCACAGGAGTCTCCTTCTCCGCATCAATCACCTTCGACTTCACACGCGCCTTATCTTTCTTGAACTGTGCATCAGCAAACTCAACCTTTTGGTCACGAAACCCCGCCAGACGATTGCCATAAGAGCGCTCCAGCAATTTACGGAACAGTTCGGTAAAATCATCCTGCTCCTGGCTTGAAATCTTCTTCCAGGTTTTTCCAAGACTACGCTTCGCCATCTCCCGGTAATCGAAACGGCCGGTTACAACATCACGAATATCATCCCGATTTTTCTCTGTCAGCTTTGTCACATCTTCGCGAGCTTCAAGTACTTTGATGATTCCGTTTACGGTATTTTCAACGACCATCTTTGGATCATCCGTGTTGGCCCAGACATTGCCTGCAACAAGCAGGGAAAATAACAAAGCAACCAATTTAACTGAAATCGTTTTAAACATTTTGAACTCCATCAATACTTATCTGCCGATCAATTCCGGCAGCAATAGTTTATCACTCTCTGATCACCTGTAAGGGTGTAATTTATTCCTCACCGGAGGAAAAAATGTACTTACATACCAGATCTTCAACATTTGTAACCGATTCAGGCAACTTTCCCCGACAGGTTATTTTCACCGCGCGAAATCTAGCCCCTTACCTGCTGCTTTGCACCTCAGTTTTCGATAGCCTTGGGAAATGCACGAAGAAGCTCTCAGTAAAATAGTTTCATCTCATCCGGAATTTGCAGAGAGAATTGAACATCTGGCCGAGATTTCACCTCTGTTCTGTGATCTGATTCGAACCATGACAGAGGATGAATCCATCACTCTGTTCAAGCCTGAAACCGAAGCGCTGCTACCCGATGATAAGAACCCGTGGGTTCCCGATGAGGGCTACTCAAATGTAAATGACGCGATGACCGCTCTGCGAACATGTAAGCGACGCGGCATGAGGCACCTGCTCTGGTGGGAGCTTGGCCTAAGAGCTGATATCGAAGTATCCGCCCGAAGTATCGCGATCTGGGCCGGGGCCCTGCTTCAGAGCTCCCTTGATATCGCCACAGAGCTTCTCAAACCGAGATACGGTGAGATCGAAGGTGGAAGCTTCACCATCATTGGCCTGGGCAAACTTGGTGGGGTAGAGCTAAATCTCGGTTCCGATGTCGACATCCTCTATCTGTGGGATTCTGACAAGCGAGAGACCAGTGGGGGCCGCCAGTCGATATCTGCCCAGGAGTATTATCAGAACCTCTCTCGCATGATCATTAAGCTGATGGGTGAGTATGGCATCGGCGGCATCGTCTGGCCGGTGGATATGCGCCTTCGTCCGGGTGGAGATGGTAGTGCTATCTGCCTGAATCTGGATGCAACCCTCGACCACTACTGCGACTACGGTCAGACTTGGGAGCGGGCGATGCTGATCAAGGCTGCTCCGGTTGCAGGGGACATGGATCTTGGCAGACGATTTGTTGAGGGTGTTAGTCCATTCATCTTCCGCCGCTATCTCGATTACACAACAGTGCAGGCACTGGCCAAGATGAAGCAGCGAATCGATGCGCAGGGTAGTCTGCATCAAATTGGTGAAGGATTCGATGTGAAGCGTGGCCGTGGTGGCATTCGTGAAATTGAGTTCTTTATCCAGTCACTGCAACTTCTTCATGCAGGCAGGAATCCGGAACTGCGTAGCCAGCCAAGCATGCTCTCCCTCTCCAGACTCTGTGAGCATGGTGTCATTCGCCCTAATGAACGCGATGCCTTGAGTGCATCCTATCGCTTCTGGAGACAGGTAGAGCACGCCATTCAGGCCAGAAAAGGGGAGCAGACCCACAAGCTTCCGAAAGATTTTGAAGCTTACCTCAACACGGCCCTGGGGTGCGAAAATATCCTGGAGTTGATGCAGGGGCATGCCACCCAGGTACACGACATATTTTCTGAACAGTTTGCCGAAGTTGAACTAGAGTCGAGTGGTGAAGTTTCCTGGTTAGAGATGGCTGAAGAGGAGCTGTCAAACCAACTCTCCAATTTTGACAGCGAGTCTGTTCACCGGGCCCATATCGCACTACAACGCATCGACTCCCAACTTGATCGAGGCGTACTGCCCGAACGGAGCCGGCAGCAGGTTGAGAAGATTCTTGCCTACTGTATGAAGGCCTGGCGAGTGGATGCTAATGGTATCCAGGCGGTGGAGTCTCTCGCCACCCTGTTCCAGAATATTGCAGGACGCGCCACATGGATCGACCTGCTTGCTACCCATGAGAATGTTCTGGGGTGGCTGATCAGCATGCTCTCTGCCAGCAGCTACATCGCTGAACATCTGGTGAAGAACCCTTCCTGGCTGGAGTGGCCGATTGAGGAAGAGCGTGGTGCAGGGCGAATCAAAAACATCGTCAGTCAACTCAGCTCGCTAAATCCGGAAACTCTGGATGAGGAGCTGTTCCTTGCAGAGCTTGCCAGGCTAACCGATCAGGCCCGCCTGACATGTGCAGTCGAGGTCGCATCCGATGATGATGCAGACCCGCTGCTTATCGGTAGCTGGCTCTCTGATTGTGCCGATGAGGCGACACGAGCAGCCCTCAAGCTCACCCTGCATCAATTCAAGCTTCCGGAAGCGTTCCCCTTTGTTGCAGTTGCCATGGGTAAGCATGGCTGCAGAACGATGGGGCTGGTCTCTGATCTGGATATGGTATTCATCTTCATCTGTGATGACCCTTCCGAGTCGGGACCTCAGGGTCGAAGCATGCGTGACTGGGCCCAGAGGATCGGCAGACGCATGATTCAGCATCTCACGCTCGCTCCACCCTTTGGGGCCGGCTTTGAGTTTGATTCCAGACTAAGACCATCGGGCGCCAAGGGCGCACTTGTAACTACCCTGAAAAACTTTGAGGAGTATCAGCTGAATGAGGCTCAGGTGTGGGAGCATCAGGCTCTGACACGGGCCAGGCCGATCACCGGTTCAGACTCGGAGCTTAAGAAAACGGATGCGGTGATCCAAAAAGTCCTGAACCAACAACGTGATCTGACTGAGCTCGCTACCGAGGTTCTCTCTATGCGGGAGAAGATGGTAGACCATCTCTCCAGCAAGGGTTCAGAGCAGATAAATATGAAGCAGGACCCCGGCGGCCTTGTCGATATTGAATTCCTTGCGCAGTATGCACGCCTTGCTTTTGGCGGCGATGAGAAGAGCACCGTTGAGATTCTTGCCAATCTTCCCGAAAACTCTCCCCAATCGTGGCAGGATGCGGCTGGCGAGCTGATAGAAACTTTTATCTTTTACCGCCGTATGGAGAATGCACTGCGCGTTCATCTCTGGGCATCGGTTGGCCGACTCCCTGCAGATGACAAAGCCTCTGAGTGGGAGACGCTCAGACGCCATGCTCCGATTAAGAGTGTTGAAGAGCTAAAGGCAAGAATGGACAGAACGAGGGAGCAGTATCTTAAGCTTCTGGATGGGGCCGACGAATAAGAGCCGCTCTCGGCCCATGGACGGGCCAGGCAGATCAAGTTAATTGATCTGGTGAGCAGAGCCGAAATCACATTTTTGGCTCTGCGTAGCTGATTTCATGCAGGACGCATGAATCAGCATCTAAAGATGAACGGAGTGAACAATGAACTTTGCTGATCGTGATGGTCTGATCTGGTTTGATGGAGAGATGGTGGATTGGCGTGATGCCAAGGTCCATGTTCTGACCCACACCCTGCACTATGGCATGGGCGTGTTTGAGGGTGTGCGCGCCTACCACGCCGATCAGGGCACGGCGATTTTCCGTCTTGAAGAGCATACCGATCGTCTCTTCCGTTCGGCCAAGATCATGAACATGCAGATGCCGTTCTCCAAAGATGAGCTCAATGCCGCGCAGATCGCAGCGGTTAAGGAGAACAACCTGGACTCAGCCTACCTGCGTCCGATGGTTTTCTACGGCTCCGAAGGTATGGGTCTGCGTGCCGACAACCTGAAAACTCATGTGATTGTTGCTGCATGGGAGTGGGGTGCGTACCTGGGGAAGGAGGCACTTGAGAAGGGCATCCGTATCCGCACCTCAAGCTTTTCCCGTCACCATGTAAATATTGCCATGTGCAAAGCCAAGGCGAACGGCAACTACATCAGCTCCATGCTGGCGCTCTCCGATGCGCAACGTGATGGCTACGATGAGGCGCTCTTCCTCGATGTAGACGGCTTCGTTGCAGAGGGAAGCGGTGAGAACTTCTTCATGGTCTATAACGGTGTGATCTATACACCGGAGCTGACATCAGCACTGGACGGCATCACTCGTGCCACCGTGATCCAGCTGGCTGAGGAAGAGGGATACGAGGTTCGTGAGAAGCGGATTACCCGTGATGAGGTTTATACTGCCGATGAAGCATTCTTCACCGGTACTGCCGCCGAAGTTACGCCAATCCGGGAACTGGATGGTCGCAGCATCGGTTGCGGTTCACGCGGCCCGGTCACCGAGAAGCTACAGAAGAAGTATTTCGATGTAGTTCACGGCAAGAGTGACAAACACCTCGACTGGCTCTCAGTCATCAAATAACTCCCTTCACGGAATCAACGAAAGGCCGGGGTAACCCGGACTTTTTTATTATTTGGACTGTTGTTTACGGCCAGAAGCAGACACCCGGCACAACCTGAATGACAAATCGACAGGATAGTCGATTTGGACGGTCTTTCCGCCAGTAGGGTGAGGTACATTGACATCCCGAATCATAATTTCTGTACAACAACGCCGTTACCCTCAGAATGCCCCGAATGAAGGCGCTTAAACTCTACGAAAAACTGGTGATCGACAGGCCACTCTGGTCACTGCTTCTGCTTGGCCTTGTGCTTGTCGGATTCGGCTCATGGATTCCACAGTTCAAGATGGATGTCTCGGCCGATTCACTGGTACTGGAGAATGACGCCGATCTTGAATACTACCGCAATATTCGCGCCCGCTACGGCTCCGATGACTACCTGATCGTCACCTACACACCCAACGACAAACTCTTCTCCGAAGAGAATCTTAGCCGTGTCGCCGAGATGCGTGACCGCTTCAAAAAAGTGGAGCGTGTCGAGTCGGTACTGAGTATGCTCGATGTGCCGCTGGTGGAGAGCCCGCCGATCAATCTTGATCAGTTCAGCGAAGGCGCGCCGATGCTGAGTCATCCGGAAACCGACCGGCAGCTGGCGAGAAAAGAGCTGACCACCAGCCCACTGTTCAGCAACAACCTGGTGAATCCCGAAGGGGACACCTGTGCCATTCAGATCGTGCTTTCACGCGATCAGACCCATCAGAAACTGATGCAGGCGCGTAACGAGCTCCGGATCAAAAAGCTATCAGACGAATTCACCAAGGAAGATGCTGTTAAGCTTAGAAAAGCAGAATCCGACTATGACCAGTATCGTGAAGTTCTGATGGCCCAGGAGGATCAACTAATCGCCGAGGTCAGAGCGATTATTGATGATTACCGCTCTTTTGGTCGCCTCCATCTCGGTGGGGCTCCGATGGTGATTTCGGATATGATGAGCTTTATCCGGCACGACATCAGCGTCTTCGGTATCGCGGTACTGCTGATTCTGGCATCCATGCTTCTGCTGATCTTCCACCGCCCGCACTGGGTGCTGCTGCCGTTGCTCTCAGCTGCCGCAACCGGCATTGTGACCACAGGATTCCTCGGCATAGCCGGCTGGCCAGTCACGGTTGTTTCATCCAACTTCCTGGCACTGGTGCTGATCTTCAGTCTCTCTCTGACCATCCACCTGATCGTCCGCTACCGCGAACTGCACTCCGAGCACCCGGATGCAGAGCAGCGATTCCTGGTTAGCACGACCATTCGTAACAAGGCCGCCCCCTGTCTCTTCAATGCCCTGACAACCATGGTCGCTTTTGGCTCACTGGTGGTCAGTGATATTCGCCCGGTGATCGATTTCGGCTGGATCATGATGTTTGCCGTCGGTGCGGCGATGCTGCTCACCTTTACCCTCTTCCCATCCGCGCTGATGCTGCTCAAACCGGGAGACCCCCAGAAACGCTGGGATGTGATGGGTGGTATCGCGCATGCCATGGCGAAACTGACCGACAGACATGCCGGCCTGACCATCGCAGCAGCTCTCCTGCTGGCGATCCTGGGCGGCATCGGTATGTCCAAGCTGACGGTGGAGAACCGTTTTATTGATAATTTTGATAGCTCCACCGAAATCTTTCAGGGGATGCTCCTGATTGATGAGAAGCTGGGTGGAACTACGCCACTTGATGTCATCATCGATGCTCCGGCAGCAGCTGCGGAAGAGGATCCCTACGCAGATGAGTGGGAAGAGGAGGAGAGCAGCTTTGCCACCCGTAGCTACTGGTATAATGCCAACAAGCTGGAAGAGGTAGGCAAAATTCACGAGTTCCTCGATGACCTGCCAGAGACCGGCAAGGTGATGTCGATGCACACCACGATGCAGCTGCTCGATAAGCTGAACGAGGGCGAGCTGATCAACAGCTTCTTCCTATCACTGCTTCACAAGAAGGTGCCTGATGATGTGAAGGCTCAGGTGATGGACCCCTATCTGTCTGAGGATGGTCAGCAGGTTCGTTTCTCCATCCGCGTTTATGAATCCGACAGAGGCCTTAACCGCAACGATCTTATAGAAAAAATCCGTTCCCACCTGGAGGCTGAACGCGGACCACTGGGTGAAGAGGTTCACATCAGCGGCATGGTGAAACTCTACAACAACCTGCTTCAGAGCCTCTTCAGCTCTCAGATTCAGACGTTAGGCTTTGTCTTCCTGGCGATCTTCATCACCTTTATTTTCCTGTTCCGCTCCCTGATCATCGCCATGATCTCAATCGTACCAAACCTGATTCCGGTGGTTCTGGTTCTGGGCCTTCTCGGTGGCTTGGGAATTCCACTCGACATCATGACGATCACTATTGCAGCCATCACCGTCGGTATCGCCGTGGATGACACCATTCACTATGTCCATCGCTACCGTGAAGAGTGGGAGAAGGATGGTGACTACAGACAAGCTGTATTCCGGGCCCACAACTCAATCGGCCGTGCGATGTACTATACCACTGTGACCGTCTCTATTGGATTTGTTGCCATGGTTCTCTCAGATTTCGTACCGACGATCTACTTCGGTCTCTTCACCGCCTTCTCGATGCTCAGCGCACTGCTGGTCAACATGACCGTGCTGCCGATTCTCCTGCGTACAATCAAGCCATACGGAAAGCTTTAACTAATCAGGGCGGTTTTTTTATTCGGCGATGATAACTTTTGAAAATTCAAGCGAGTCAGCTAAAGCAACGTTTGCTTTTTCGTTACTTTCAGCAGACATAACAAAAAATGTAAACATGCTCACAACTGCCACAACTGTAATGATGAGCTTCATCTTACACCCCTTCTTAAATAAGACAGGCGTATTCTACCGCCAATTAAATTCGCGGGTATCGCATAAAATAGCTATATGAAAATCAGTTCTTCGAGATATTCAAAGAGAAGAGTTACTATGATCCTTAACTGCACCAAGGTATGAGACCTTTTGAAGCACTCTCTTAGTAGAAAACACAACCTCTTCTTCTTCACCAAGCACCATCGCCATAAATAGCTGACGACTCAGCTCACTTGCATCGTGATACTGATTAAACGGCGTGTGCTGCTCCTGGGCTGCCATATCCAGTTCAATACCCCAGATCGGCTTGGTTGATGTCGGCACCATCGAGTAACGAATATCACCCAACACATTTCCTGAGAGGGAGATATAACCATCAGAGAAGTAGTCGAACCGCTTGATGTCGTTTGCCATCAGCGAATCAGGTTTCAACTCCGGCAGATCAGAGGGTGCAAAACGCTTGATACTCTCACCCCGGTAGACACGCGCATCTGAAATCATCGCTGGCCTGAATGCGTCAACATGGAAATAACCATCTACCTCATAAATTGAACGCCATAGAGCCAGATTCCCCATCGTCGGTTTGATCTCAATGCGCTCCACCTGATGTCCACGCTCTTCAGCCAAAGCCATCGCCATCGTCTCAGCGCGTTCATGCTGATAGAACCCAAAACTGAGATAGACAACTGCAACACAAACGCCTGCCATGGCATGCTGAGGCACCCGTTTAATCGCTGCATAGGTAATCGCAAGAATCAGAGCAAAAGAGAAAACAGGATCAAGAATCGAGATGATGTTCCATGAAATACGTTCATCCGACAGTGGCCAGAGCAGGTAAGTGCCATAGCTGGTACAGGCATCAATCAGCCCACTGGTTCCATATCCTGCCGTTGCAAATAGAAGGATTCGTTTGAATGACAGATACTTTCTGACAATTGGCCAGAGAAGCAGTGCCGCGAGCAGCCCGCCAACGGGCACGAAAAATATCGAGTGGGTGAAGTGGCGGTGGAATTCTAATTGAAACAGCGGATCGGCATTGGATTGCGTAAAGATCGCATCAATATCGGCAAGCAGCCCGGCCATAAATCCGACCACCATGGCCGCTCTCGTCTCGCTCTTTTTCGAGAACGATTGCGCCAATACAGCCCCTGCCAGACCCTGTGTTACGATATCCATAGCTGCGAAATCATACGCAACAGGGATTTTCCGGCAACTTAACCGCCTACTACATGAGTTTAACCGACACGCTTAACGGTGTTCAATGACCGCTTGAGACCACCGTCGAAAACGGTTATTCACATATTGATATTATCCCTCATCTTCCTCACCACGATACTGCAGCGCTTCCGCAACATGATTGCCGGAGACATCCTTTTCACCCTCAATATCCGCAATAGTGCGCGCCACTTTGAGAATCCGATGATAACTGCGGGCTGAAAGACTGAATCGGCTCATCGCTGCATCCAAAAGTTTTGATCCATCACTATCTGGCATCGCAAACGATTCCAACTGTGAAGGGGTGAGCCTCGCATTGACCACGCCATCCCCCTGCCGGGCATACTGGCGTTGACGGGCTTGATTCACCCGTGCCGCAACTGAAGTAGATGGTTCACCTGATGTCATACTCATCAGCTCATCTTTTTCTACTGGTGGCACATGCACCCGCAGATCAAATCGATCCAGCAGCGGGCCGGAAATTCTGGTTCTGTAGCGACGCACCTGAACTCCGGAACATCTGCAGTTGCGGGTCGGGTGGCCGAGATAACCGCACGGGCAGGGGTTCATCGCTGCCACCAACTGAAAACGGGCCGGGAACTCAAGCGTATCAGCGGCTCTGGCAATACAGACATGCCCATTCTCCAACGGTTGTCTGAGCACCTCCAACACCTGTCTGCGATACTCTGGCAATTCATCAAGAAAGAGTGTGCCGTGGTGCGCCTTACTCACCTCGCCCGGCTTCGGCACACTGCCACTGTCAATTCCATTTAATCTTGCGATAGTGTATACTGTAAAACAATAGGTTACGGAAATTATGACAATAATAAATGAGACGAAAATAACAAATAAAGGTGAGATGTCCTTTAAAATGAACAATAAACTACGCGAGCAAATAGAGAGCGGCCCTGCAAGGCGTATTAAATCAACCCGAAGAAGCGTCTCTGGACGCGTTATGTTTAATGGCGAAAAGGCTATTCCCTATGAATCTTCTTTGGAAAGGGATTTCATTATTCGCCATTCATTCTCACCCAAAGTCTTAGATATTCACTCCCAGCCACTGCAAATCAAATACACCGGATTGAATGGGAGGTCATATACATACACACCTGACTATTTGGTGCTTTTCAAAGACACGTATGAGTTATTCGATGACTATCAAAAGCCCCTGCTAGTAGAAGTAAAGTACAGAGAAGAGCTTCTTAGAAACTGGAGCAAGCTGAAACCAAAATTCAAAGCCGCCAGGCAGCACGCTCATGAATTGGGCGCTGAATTCCGGATATATGATGAATACCGGATCAGAGACCAAGCCTTCGACAACATCATGTTCCTGAGACGCTATAAAAAAATGAGCTTTGATGAGCTTGACACAGAAAGGCTTATTTCACGCCTGTCAAAGATGGGCAGGTCGAGTTTCGACTATCTATTGTCCTCAACATTTTACAGCCAACGCACACAGGCAGTTGGCATCTCACATATTTGGCATTTGGTCTCAACAGGGAAGATTAAATGCTATATGCACCTCCCCCTTGGAAGAAAAGCAGTTTTATGGGTTTCAGAGGAGAATTCGATATGAGTGAAAACCAATTCAATTCCGACGAAACATCTTCCGGGATGCCCGTGAATCGAAGAAGCCTAAAATTGATCCCGGGTGAGATAGCTCTGTACCATGGCACCTCTCACCGCATTACCGAAGTAGTAGACTTCTACTCCATTGTGGCCGTGAATCAGGAGACCGGTCGGGGAACTGTTCTGCCCATAAAAGATCTGGAAGCCCCTCCTCCGGAACTGCCTATTCCTGCCAGCAGCATAGATATGGATGAAATTCCTGATGAAGAGTGGCGTATGGCTGAATATCGGTATGCTGCTATTAAGCCATTGCTTGATGATAGTGCCGGCAGACAGGAAGTAGAAGAAAGAGCCAAAGAAATTAACGTCAATCCAGCAACATTATATCGATGGCTAAGTAGATATAAGGGGGAGAGGAACCTGTCATCCCTTGTCCCTATGAAGCCAGGAAGAAGGGAAGGCGCAAATCAACTGTCTTCAGAAACAGAAAAAATTCTTCAGAAAGTAGTCGAAGATTACTACCTATCTCATCAGCGTTTACGCCCCTCTAAAATCATCCGAGAGATTAACAGGCAATGTTCAAATGCCGGCATCAAGAAGCCTCACCCGAATACAGTCAGGTATCGAATAAACAAACTTGATGACCGCAAAGTAATGCGTGCACGCGGATATGCAGATAAGGCCAGGAACAAATATGAGCCGGCCAGCCAACATTTCCCCAACGCTGATTATCCCCTATCAGTTGTCCAAATTGATCATACAAAAGTTGATCTCAAGCTAGTGGATGACAATAGAAACGAATTGGGAAGGCCCTGGCTTACTCTTGCAATCGATGTAAACACCAGAATGGTTCAAGGAATGTATTTGTCACTGGATGCACCAAGTGCCGCTTCAGTAGGCATATGTCTGGCTCAAGCAATCATGCCTAAAGACAATTGGCTTGCTGCAAGGGGTTACAACGTTGATTGGAATATCTGGGGAGTCATGGACAAGCTGCACGCCGATAATGGGCCGGACTTTAAATCCAGAACTGTAAGAAAGTCATGCTTGCGCCATGAAATAGATCTGGAGTTCAGGCCAGTAAAACGACCTCACTTTGGTGCCCATATTGAACGTTTAATGGGTACATTCATGCATGACATCCATACTTTGCCCGGAGCAACATTTTCATCCGTTAAAGACAGTGAAGGATACGACTCTGGAAAGAAAGCATGCATGACTCTTTCTGAATTGGAGGAGTGGTTAGTTATCCATATCTGCAAGGTTTACCACAACCGCTTTCATGCCGGCATTGGCATGAGTCCCATCAAGAAATGGGAAATTGGCATTTTCGGAAATGATGAGGTGGAAGGCCGAGGCCTTCCTGAAAGACCATCGCTTAACAACACACTTGTTTTGGATTTTCTTCCGATTTTCAAAAGAACCGTTCAAACGTATGGGGTAGCTCTGGATTGTCTGAGGTATTACGCTGATGTCCTGCGACCCTGGATTAACTCCACCAAACTCAACGATGCAAATAAGAAGCGAACGTTCACATTCAGACGTGATCCTCGTGATATTTCATCTTTGTGGTTCTTTGATCCTGAGTTGAAACAGTACTTCAGAATTCCTTTGTCTAATCAGGCATTCCCACCTATGAGTATCTGGGAATACAATGAGGTAAGACAGCGCCTCAAGGAGCAAGGTTTAGATTCAGAAAATGAAGCATTGATCATTCAGGGGCTCAATGAACAGAGAGCCATCGTGGATGCTTCGGCTGAGAAAACTAAAAAGGCTAGAAGGAAAAAACAGCGCCGACTTGAGCATGAACGCCCTCATAACAGATTGGCAGATGAAGCAACTCAAGATGAGAAACGGCCAGCAGCACAACTGCTTCAGGATCTTTCTGAGGAAGAACCGGCTTCTTTCGAGGACATTGCATGACTGAAAACAACTACAGCCATATCCATCCTCAATTCCAGTCAATCGCTGATAAACCAAATGAGGAGCGAATTGAGTTTATCGATGAACCCAGATGGCTGGGCTATCCCAGAGCTAAGGAGGTTCACTCTCTGCTTCTGGAGATGCTTCATAAAACCAAGCGCCCTCGAATGGGAAACCTATTAATCGTTGGCGATTCAAATAATGGCAAAACAACGATCGTCCGGAGGTTTTGTGAACTGCATGGCAAAGGCTATGTAAACGAAAACGATGAACCGGTACGTCCTATCATTCTGGCTGAGTCGCCAACGACACCTGATGAAAAGGGATTATACTCATCAATTCTCGACTGTTTCTTTGCTCCATACCGAGTATCAACTTCACCTCTGGGATTAAGAAATCAGGCCGTGCATTTGTTGCGAGAGTGCAATGTCAGAATGCTTTTCATCGATGAGATTCACTCATGCTTAACCGGGTCGGGAACCAAACAGAAAGAGGTGATGAATGGAATTAAATACCTGTGCAACACAGTTGAAATTCCGATTGTCGGAGTCGGATTAAGAGAATCGATTAACATGCTGCACCATGATTCCCAGTATGCCAGTCGATTTGAAGTCATAGGCCTTCCTCTGTGGGAGCTGGACAATAGTTTTCAACAACTGGTTAAAAGCTTCGAGTCAATATTACCACTGAGGAAACCCTCCAACCTTCATTCCCCTAAACTGTGCATGAAATTGCATGCAATTAGCGGCGGCAACATTGGAGACCTTCACTACCTACTAACCCAAAGCGCCAAAGAGGCTATTAACAGCGGCAGAGAATGCATCGATCTCGAAATCCTAGAGAACCTATCATGGATTCAACCTTCTATAAGTGGCATCCGGGAACGGCCATAGTAGCCCGACCGTGGCCATTCCGGCCAAAGCTGCTACCAGATGAGCTGCTATCATCCTGGTTAATTAGGACTGCTCACGCCAACGGCTGCGACATAATGACTCTTACAGGATTGATTTGGCCTGGCTGGAGAGTATGGACAAGAGATGTCGATAGGCATTGTCCACCACGTTATTTGAATGAGCTATCTACGACTTGTGATGTTGACCCTCATGCTTTTGAAAAGGCGACACTGTCACCAGTTTCCGCTTCAATTTGTGGACATCTTCTTCCAGAGAAACAGTTATGGCCATGGATTCTACCCATAGGAGCCAGAAACAGATTGAGAACAGGCGGACTACAATATTGCCCCGCATGCCTAGCTGAAGATTCACCGCATTATCGAATTGGCTGGCGACTGGCATGGAACACTGCCTGTCCCAAACATGAGTACCTGCTCCATGATCGATGCCATCACTGTTCTCTCCCTATCGAGCCTCATCGACTGGAACCAATAAAAAACATTTCATGCTGCACATACTGCGAATCGAATTTGAAAGATGCTCCCACCGTAAAAGTAAATGCCGATTCCATGTCATTCCAATCCCAAGCCGATATGGTCGCCATTACAGGAAGTGGCTTGTTTGGAAAGGATTCAATACCCGCCCCTGACTGGTTCTCGCTGGCATGGTTTATGTCATCGTATATCTCTATGGCAGTAAAACGCAGATCAAAATCCATGATTCAGGCATTAGAAAATATTGGCATAAGCAACTTGTTGGTTCCTGAGTCTTTACATTCAATTGAATTCGCACGAACAGATGAGAGACACTATCTTTTTCAGGCCGTCGACAAATGCATAAAGATGGGCAAACAATGTTTTATTGATGCCCTGGTTGTCGCTGGAACAACCAGTAACAGCTTCATGAATGGCAAATCAACCAACTCTCTGGCTGTTTTGGAAATAGCAAACGCTCTTCCATCAGCATCTAGGGGGCACCGCCATGAATCAGATTCAATTTCGATTAATCATCCAAATCCTCGGTACGTAGTAGAGAAAAGAAGGATTCGCCTTCTTCAACGAATCAAGGCCGCCTCAAATGAATAGCCCGGAAATCAAACACCAAGAGCTCCGAGAATGTGATGGATGCGGAAAAGGTAAGCGATACTTCACTCGGAAACACAGAGGCATGCTCTTTTGCGCTACTTGCTACAAAAGGCTTTTCAAGCGCATGAAATGCCCACAATGTGGCAGCCAAGGTAGAATCTACAGCAAAGATGAGAACGCTGTATGCATCCGCTGCGAACGTGATAAGCCATGTGTCAGGTGCGGCAAAAGCAGCTATGAAATTGGCAAGCTCACCCCCTATGGTCCCGCATGCAATTCTTGCTCAGTACATTTCAGAGAAGAAAAGAAGTGCGAACGCTGTGGCGCATTTTCCAAGCGCCTTAGCAGATATCCAAAATACGGGATCAATGAATCTATTTGTCCCAAGTGTGCAAATGCCATTCGGGGCAATTGCGAATCTTGTAGAAGAAACCGAATTCTTGAGATCTCAGACGATGGTAAAAAACTGTGCTCTAAATGCCGCGATCAGGGGAACATCTCTTGCCCTTCCTGTGGTAAGAAATATCCCGCCGGCTACGGAAACAGATGTGAAGACTGCTATTACCGTAATCTCTTATCCCGGAAGACAGCGATCAATCTTGAGGCGATTGAGTCAGAGGAAATCAAATCTCTTTTGAGCCATTACTCAACATGGCTGGTAAGAGAATACAAAGCAAAGAAAGCTTCATATGTGATCAACCGTCATTTCAAGTTTTTTGCTGAGGTAGATTCGAAGTGGGGGCACCTTCCAGATTATAAAGATCTCTTACATTATTTTAGTGCTGAAGGGCTACGACACTTTAGGACAGTCATTCGTTTTTTATCCGAAACCAATCAAATCGAAGTAAATGAGAGTATGAAAAATACTGACTCTGAATGGCGGCGGATCGAGTCCATAGTTCAGGAGTTTGAACGAACTACTCCAGAAGGGCGTATCATCAAGGAATACTCTGTTCGCTTACGTGAATTACTTGAGCAGAATTCCATTAAGATCAACACCGTTAGGGTATACTTAAGAGCTGCAGCAAATTTGATCCACTCCTCAAAATCAGTTCCACCAGCACAGACTGATGTGGATCAGTATATTCTAAGTGCCCCAGGCCAAAAGGCGTCATTAAACAAATTCATATCATATCTGAATGAGACTCATGGTTCTGATCGACTATTTTCTCCCAACGCACCCAAAACCGCTAAGCAACACTCGAAACGCATGGAGAAAAAATTAATTCGACTACTTGAAGATGCCGGAAATGAAGCCTCGTATTCAAACCCAGAAATTCTTGCGGCGGCTTTAGGATATTACCATGGACTAAAAATAACCTCGACTGTTGCTGACCAATTAACAACTTCAGACACAGATGGAGGGATTATAGTTATGATTAACAATCGAGAGTACTGGCTACCACAGGTAGACTTACGTTTCCTTGGGCTTGATCCATAAGGTTGACGTTATGATCTGCAGGGTATGGTAGGGACTCCAGCATCTTGTAATATCGAGTACAGATCATGTATTGCCGTTCTATTTTGTCTGCGTTCTCCAAACCTAGTTAACCGAACATTGGAGTAGGTGAAATAAACTTTCTCAATTGCCCTTGAAAAGGCAACGAAGAAACTTCTTATCTCCTCTTCTGATTGATTGGAGAAATTCCACCACTGGGAATCTTCCAAACCTAAAAAAATAACTGTGCTGAACTCTAAACCCTTGCTCTTATGAATGGTCATTGCCGGCACTATGTCATCGCCAATCACATTATTCACAGTCTCAGCCTCAGTTTGACCTGCATATTGTTCAAGAATATCAGAAAAATCTTTGATGACTTTTTCAAAAAATGAGCCTCGTGCATATTGCCTATACCGGGATCGAAATATGTCTTCTCCAATCAGGGATATAATCTCAGAGGGAGTAACGCTTAATTTGTCAGAGCTTATAACCAGGTCGATTAGCTCTTTGGCCTTCTGGTTGATTTTAGATGAATCTTCATCATCGCCCCAACCGAATAAAGCAGCGATTTCACTCGTTAAAAGTGTCCAAGCTTCCGGATCACGTTTCCTTGTGGCTAATCGAAGAATAGCCAATATAAAGCCGACAACCGGTTCAGTCAGGATGTCCTGCAAAATTGATTCATCACGCAGTTTGATTCCCATTCCCAAAAGCTGGTCTTGGAGGGGGGCTATCATATCGGAAGTGCGCTGGCGGACGATGATGCAAAAATCTCTTGGGGATGCGCCTTCGTTATGAATCGCCTCTTCGATCATTGTGGCAACGTGTCTGGCCTCAGCTTCATAGTCATCGAATTCCAGAACTGAACAACTGCCTGCCACTCCCTTCTTTGCTGCAATCGCTGGATGAGCTCCTGACTCCATCGCTTTAGCAATCACATGCTGCATTTCAACCAGCTTTGGCGCGGACCTGTAATTTCTCAATAGCTCACAGCGCGTTGCACTAAAATCGCCAGCAAATTTGTCAAAGGCATTAGACATTGCACCTGCCCATAACATGATTTGTTGTTTGTTATCACCAACCGCTGTCATGGTAGATTCGGAACCATAAAATGCGGCGTGAATCAGATCGTATTGCGAAGCTGTGGTGTCCTGAAATTCATCAAGAAAGACGAACTGATATGTGGCTCTTAACGCGGTTAATATTGCTGGATTCTGCCGCAGCAAAAAGGCAGCCAGCCTGTTCAACATGGGAAAGGTTAAGCTGGGAATCTCTCTAGGAAGCGCAAGCTGCTCTTGCCACCATTGAATGCCCAATTCTTTTATTCTTGAGGTGATATCTGGGTCATCATAAGGAAGAGAATATCCGTGCATTATTGGATCAAAATGAGCCCTGATCTGATTGTTATTTTGCGATGAAACAAAACTCTCAGATACGCCTCGGCTAGTTAACCAGATTCTGATTGCATCTACCGGCAACCCATTGGCTAAAACCGTATAATCACTTTCTGGCCTCCAATCCTCTGGTAATCCTAGCCGGAATCTATCAACAATGCTTTTAGCAAATGCATCCAAAGTGAATGAGTCGAACCTATCAGCACGTTCGCCACAACGCCTTTTTACTCTTTCAGCCAAATTTTTTGCAGCATCCCTCTTAAAGGAGATGGCAAGAATTCTTCGAGGTGGTTTACATACCCCTGTATCCAAGAGATAGCACGCTCGTTGGGCTAGGAGCTCTGTTTTTCCTGCGCCAGGCCCTGCAGTGACAATTGAATTTGATTCTGAACGAACAACTTGGCTTGCAGAATGCTCAAGAGAGTCAACTCCTACTGGTGTCCACTTTTCAAGTTTAATGAGTGCCATCGTTACAGCAGGGGCCTAACCTTCGCATAGGACACAATCCGTTTCATCACATCAGGTGAATTCTTGGATAAATCATCCGGTTCGATGGCAAGCAGTGCTCTCATATGATTAACCGGTTTCGAGCCATCAACAAATAAATATTTATACCAAGGAAACAAATCTTGCTGTTCGGCAGAATACGTTGATCCCAGATTACCTGGCGCATTTGCTTCATCAGAAGCCAATACTTGTCTCATTCTCTGCAGAACAACGCTTTGGTAAGTGGGGTCGGATTCATCAGGCAATCGAGGGCCTTTTGGAGGTGGAGCAAGGCCTTTATATTTTTCTGGAAAAGCTTCGAGCATTGCGAAATCCAGATCCAGAGGGGAGCTAAAATATACGTTAAACTTACTCTCAAAATACTTAAGCCATGGCTCCATTGAGTCAGTTGGGCTAAAGGTTTCAAAAGCAACATCGTCAAGGCTATAAGATTTTTTATCAGCACCTTCGTAATGAAGCACTCCGGCCCCATATAAGCCCACTAATTGGTCCCTCACATACTTAAGCCTACTCCAGCCAGCTCCCTCTTTCTCTCTATCGAGGTCTAACAGAGTGATGTGTGGAATATTCAGCTCGTGCATTAACCTCCAAAAGTGATTCACGTGCCGACCGCCCAGAGGCACTATCGAAATAAAATGCATATCGAGGGGAGTATCACTGACTTCAAACAATCTACGCAAGACGATTTCTTCTGATGGACCTTCACCAAATACGACCATGTGAGAAAAATACAGCTCAGGGAATCCCCGTACTGCTTCCCGGACATATTTAAAAGCTTCATCCGTTTCGTCTTCAGGGAGAGGAACGGCCTTTACAGCACTTGCAGCACTTTTCTCGTTCCCAAGGAAATATCGAACGTAATCGGACTCAACCCGCCTAAGTATTGAAGGAGAATGGCTCGAAAGAATGACTTGAGCACCATCGCTATTTGAAATTCCTGTTAGTTCGGAGGTCACCCGACCCAGATAATGAGGAGACAGATGATTCTCGGGCTCTTCAACAGCAAAAATGGTTAATATAGGTATGCTATCTACGATGCTGCTATTAAACCCTGCTTCTTCGGCAGAGTTCCGAAGTTCTTCTTCAATCTTGAAAAAACCCAATGAGAGTGAAAGAGAAAATAGCGAGCGCAATCCATCGCTTAGATCCTTTAAATCCATGTTTCGCCCATCCTCGCCAGGTCGGAATCTAGGAGAGAGGAGCTTAATCAAAGAGCTGGGTTCTTCTTCAATGGCTTGGAACAAGACTTCTTTCGCTACGTCACCTTCATACAGCCCTGCCCAAGCCTTCTGAACTTGTTCATTCATCGACTTCAATCCAGTGAGTCCAATGATTTCTGACTGCAAATCTTCCATCTTTAATTTAATTGCTGAATCCACCCCTTCCCAATTTAATGATTCGAGCAAACGCCCGAAGCTTGTATTGGTAGTGGTGCGAATTTGATTGTCCGGATCTCTTGCTGCCGGCACATAGACGACGCGTATCTTTCCACGGTCACCTGGTTTAATTTTCTGGCTGTTTTTTTCAATCTCATCAGGGTCATCGGAATTCGTGTGAATCCAAAATATGCTTTGCTCAATATCGCCTAATGGCGTGCCGTCATCGGTCCATTTGGCTTCAAGTCTTATACGACAATAAGGAGTTTCTTCAGGCCCATCGACAATCATCTGATTGAATGTCTCAGGTATTCCATCTTGTGTCGTAGTACCTGATTCCAATTCGGGAAATCCAAGGCGGCATTCAATTGTTAATACACGGCTTGGTTGATCCTTTAAAGATTCTCCACTCGATAGATGGAAGTCGGATGGAATAATTTGTCGTTGTCCACTTGATTCTCCGAATATTCTTGCCAGAGCCATTAATCCGGCTGTTTTGCCTGATGCATTTGGACCGACAAAACAGGTCAGCTGGTCAAATTGAATCGACTGACCCGAACTGTCGAAACATCTGAACCCCTTAATATTAATAGATTCAATTTTCACATTCCCTCCCAGCGACCAAATGGGCCAAAATCTATTCAAACTCCTTTTCAGGAATTTGTAGGCATCTTTCAGCATATTTCGGTGCTAGATAACCTAATGATACTGCATTTCAAACCTGCAGACTGCTCTTGATCTGGCATCTAATTACTATGAAGCATCCTTTGCATATACCTCTCTATCCATCACTCATCATAAAGACAGTACCCACAATCTTTACATTTGTAATATTTCTCATTCGTCCAATAATCATTAATTGAGCTGGCTGTTTTACCTGCTACAGATTTCTCACTCACATCACCACCAGAAACAACGCCTGAACCAGCAGCACGTCCTATAACTCCAGCCACATCCCCAAGAAATTTACCTAACGGCACATCTCTCTTCATTGAGCCACCACACTTCGGACAGTTCATAACTTTAGCCCAATAATTATTGAGTGCGCTAAACTCATGATGTATGGCATTCAAGCGAACAAAATTTGCACCCGTTTGACTGTGGGTAATGTTTCTGAGCCTCTAGTACCGCCATATAACAATTCGCAAATTCACCTAAATATAACCTATTATGTTCTAGCGGCATAAACGAACAACCAGACTTGTGAACTTCATGATCTCCATTGGTTTGAGCATTTTTATTAACGTAATATCTAGCCATAATCATTCTCCTCTAAATTGACGTGAGTGAGAGGTTATCGCTTGATATAAATCAACTGATAATTTCCTCCCCCTATTGAGTCCATTATAGCCTACAATTAGTAGAATAGTTAAAAGCGTTCATGGAGGAGAGATGCGGTACGTTATTGGCTTGATATCATTGCTGCTTTTATCATCTGAAGCCATTGCTGGAAGAGACTTGTTATCGGATAGCGATATCAGACAGAAGATTATTCAACAATCGATATCTACATATCCCGGAAATTGTCCTTGCCCATTTAATCGAGCCAGAAATGGAAGCCGTTGTGGCAAACGAAGCGCATGGAGCCGTGCTGGAGGATACTCTCCAATTTGTTATCCAAACGAAATCTCAAATGAGCAAGTTAACGGTTATAGGAAAAGTCACAAAAAATGAAAGGCAACGAAGTTCTTCCGCTGCCTTTCTTTTTAGCGTTGTTACCAACACTTTGATGCCTCCATGGAGGGGAATGGGCTCAGAGGCATTGAGGAATGGAAACTCATGAAACAGTTTCCTCAATAACAGTAGATTGCGACGCCTAACCAAGATATCCCCATATTAGGGGATGGCAATGTATCGAAAACTTAGTCTTTAATAATCGTTCAATTTGAGGAGGGGATATGAAAAAACATTTTGGCATTCTTTTGGTACTACTGCTTTTACAAGGCTGTATGAGCATCCAGACACCGAATGAGGCTGGGATAGCCATTTCTGAGGTATTGAAAGAGATTCAAATTGCAGTCGATGAAATTAATGAAAAGGTTCCTAAAGGCAGAATACCACACTTTTCTAAAGCGGAAGTCGTACTGACAGCGGAAAAAGAAAGTAATAATAGTGGTGGCGCTTCTATTGTTCTTTCCGGAAACAAGGAAAACAACACGACAACATCAAACAAAATTACTCTGATCCTTACCCCAAAAAAGGAACAAACGAAACAACTTAGAAGGACCACAGGCAAAGATCTTGCAAATTATGTGATCGAAGCCGTTAAGGCCATTGACCAAAACGGCTATTTGAATCTGGAGAAGTTGGAAATTGAAGCTGGCTTCACAGTGGAGAAGAAAGGTGAACTTGGAGTTGAAATTGAAATCTCAAGCCTGACTTTTGGAGGGAAGCATTCCGCAACCAGTAAAAGTGCTCATACGCTAAAGCTGATATTCGAGAATGAAGAAGGATAGATATATTTACATATAAACTGAGGCCAAGAGAGTTATCAACAAAGCTATCTTATAACAGTCGCAACCAACATTCATTCCAATAACACAAAAAGGCAGTGGATTTTCCGCTGCCTTTTTGTGTTATTGGATGACTGGCCACTGAGATTTGAAATGATGTGCGAAATGTCTTCTACTTGGAGCACACAGTTGTTTTCTTATTCAAGCCCTCATATTTTGCACAAACCAAGTGATTCAAGTCAATCTTCCGTCCTTGATCGAATTATAATAGAATTTACGTTCTTAAAAGCGGAGAAGGGATGGGTCATGGGAAATCGTCACTATAGCATAGCTGAGAGGCTTGTTTCATATCTTGAAGACGAGAATAGACCCCTCTACTTCTCCCTGCTGACCCTACTTTCGGCCATCATTATAAGAAATGCACTGGAACTATCGGTCGGCACCCAACCCATGGCCTCCGCTCACACGAGCATTCTGCATAACCCGGAAGCAGCCTCAAAAGTCCTGACGCACTTTTCACTCTTCTATATCTGTATTTTTCTCGGTATCACATTGATTATCAGCCTGCTGAGCAATGAGAATGTCTTGCGGGTCGCCCGGCTTGTAGGCGCCGGATTCATTATTATCGTTACAGTGCCCATTGTCGATCTGATAGTTTCTGCATTGACTGGGACTCCGCCTTACTATGCCTACCTCTTTCCCGACCGAACACCCCATCTGCTAACAGGCTACCTCTCTTTTTTAAGCGGGACTCAGGGGATCACTTTCGGTATGCGTCTGGAGGTCTTCATTGTAACCCTGTCAGCGGGCTATTACACATATCTCAAAACCACCTCTCTGCCCAGATCGCTTATCGCTGCCGTTGCAGTCTATTCGTTCATATTCATCAGCGGAGCCCTGCCTTATACGGTTTACTGGCTCTCCGCTGCTTTAGGGCTTGATCTTAATCACCCTGAGCTTTTCACGCTGGACACATTCAATAAGGTGGATTTGTTATTGATTTTACTGTTCATTTTGGCTCTAGGCTGGATGCAGTGGTCAACGTACATGAAAGCTCTGGTAAAGGATCTGCGTTTCACCCGGACTCTGCATTACTCGTTCATGATCGTTCTCGGAATCGTGATCGCATATCCGGCAAGAGAGAGGTTCACCTTACTTGGGGATTTCCTGGATCTCATTTTCATATTCATCGCCCTGCTGTTCGCAGGCTACTTTTCCATTATCACAAACAACCTGGCGGATAAGGCGATTGACAGGATATCCAATCCGGACCGCCCGACCATTACCGGTATCATCCCTGAACATATTTACTCTTCACTGGGGCCTGTCTGCCTGATCGCAGCATGGAGCTACTCGGCAGCAGTGGATGCGGTATCGTTTCTCATGATCAGTTGCTTTCTAGGAGGCTACTTTCTCTACTCCATGCCTCCGCTGCGCCTGAAGCGAATTCCGATTCTTTCAAAGGCCATCATCGCATTCAACTGCCTTGCCATGCTTGGGCTCGGCATCCATTTCGCAGGCGCTGACATTCTTTCTTTTCCCAAAAATCAGACACTATTCCTCTTTCTGGCATTAACCGCCTGTATTAATTTTATCGATATCAAGGATATTGATGGTGACCGCAAAGAGGGGATTAAAACCATTCCCGTATTGTTCGGACTTAAAAAGAGTAAAGTCCTGATCGGGCTCTTTTTTGTGTTCTCCTACGCACTGTTTCCCCAGTTTATGAACTATCCGGATATTTTCTGGCCTTCTCTTCTGTTCGGGCTGGCAATATTCGCAGCAATCAATCTCAAAAATTACAAAGAGAACAGAGTCTTCATCATATACCTAAGTAGCTTTGTTGCGCTTTTGTTCTATATATGACCTGCCCCTTCCGAGCAATCACAGCCCGGAAACGAGTACCTTCTTCTGAGAAAATCTTTCCAAGGCAATCATCAGAACCGCTCCCAAGGCTTCTCTCCTTCGCGAGATATCTGAACATAAAGCATCATTACATAAACCATATCCAGCAGCGTCACGACCACATAGAGAAGGGTCATCAAAGCAAGGCCTGCAAAACTCCCGGCCAAATATAGATATATAGAAACAGCCAAGGTTCCGAACAGTCTGCATAGGCCGATATATATTGATTGCCCGCGGGAGCTGTCCCTATTCAGCAACATGGCGATAAACAGTCCCGACATAAGCAAACTCTGTGCATATGCTGACATGACCGGATATAGCAGCGACTCATGAGAATAGTGGATGATGAAACCGGCAACCAGTAAAGAGAACAGGGCAAACGCCCGCAAGAGGGTGCTCGATCGATTCGGATATTCGCGCCCAATGTAATAAACAACCTGTGAAAAAATGATCAAATCGAGAACAAGCCAGCAAGCAGAGACATAAAGCATGATGCCCTGAAAGGGAACCACAAAGGTGTAGTAGCTTTCCCAGGCCAGATTCGCTGCGCATGCCACAGCGGGCATGCCGTAGCATTTGTCCAGGTAGCTCCTTCGGATAATCAGGACGTACGCGAGCGTCCAGAAGACACCTCCGGCCAGCAACAGAAGCATTGTTGTTCCCCCCTTCCAAAATAAATACGCTAATAGATGCCAAACGAGTCAGTTGCCGCAGGCAAATTCGTAGATAAACGCATTAAAAGGCTCTAATCCTACTAATTCGATACAAACATCGCGATTTTAAGATTTGTTATATTTTTTTCTAATAATCCCCTATTAGCCGAGGCCAAGCATGAAAATAATAGGAATTATTTCACCTTGTCTACTGATCTGGGAAATCGAGGATCGCATAAACTAGCCCTAGTTAACGTATCCCTTGATTAATGCGTCCGAGAAAGACGGGTTGGTTCATTGTGTCCCCGGAATTCCTTATTTGCCATCTTCGTAATCAATATTAAATTCAAACTTGCCGGTTATTACATCAAGTATAAATTCACACTTATTCCAAGTTGGCTGTTTATTTTCCAAATATGATTGGCGAAGCAAAGTAAGCAAGTCACGCAGACGAGTCGTATCTATGTTCAAACCAAACGGAAACCATTTAACGTCACCCGCATTATCAACGTAGTCAAACTCAAAAGTTCCGACATCCCCCTCATCTGAAATGTCCAAAGTTGCCCTCATAATGACTTTAACAGCCTCATCTGGAGAAGAATTGTACAGAGTTTGTCCAATTTCTTGATATAGAGCTGTATTGCCTATCATTGATTACGCTCCTCCAGGACTATTTTTAAAGTCTCTGTAGATAGGCCTTCCGCCATCGACAGAATATTGAATCTTAAAGCTATCAGGCCTTGCATTATTTCCAGAGTATACAGGCTCAATATTTACTTTCACTTTTTTGCCTTCTTTAAGAGCACCAGCCCAGTCATTTTCCATTTGCTTCCATGCGCCCCTATTAAGATTCGCATCCATAGGCACCAAATTAATTTTTTCACCGGGACCGCCAAGAACACTCGCGATTAGGTGGCCGCCCTCATCGTTCGCATTGCCGCAGTTCCCAGCCTTACATTGCTGATAAGTATTACGATCCATTTTATTAAGATCTAACTCACCCTCAACTTTTTTCACTCGACCTAATTCATCAGTAGCAAAGGTATGTCCTGTATCCACTTGATAGGTAGTATTTGCTTCTGGCTTGTTAAGGCTGCCATTCCAGTTTCCTTTTGAGCCTGCGCTTTCACTTACAACATTTGAGCTCGGCGCATCTACCTTTGCAACCGCAGTAGCCGCTTCATCGCTGCTTCCTAGCATTTTTTTCATTTTGATCAAAATCTTGTTGCCAGGAACAACCTCCGTCGCCAAGCCAATCCCAAGTTCTGCGGCAATAGCTTTGGCATCGTCAACACGCCCTTCTTCTATTGCATTTTTAAGCTGGTACGCATCATAAGCAGTTAATCCCTTATCAATTATTTCCAATGCACCAGCAGCAAGAACAATCAGAGGTAAGAAGTCGTCACCTTTCGATTTATCAAGACTGTTATACGTTTTCGTATTAGCAACGACTTGCTCGCTACTATTGCCTGTATGACTGTTGCTGGACGCCATGCCGCCGTCATAGCCGTTGGTGGACAAAGCCATGTCGGTGAAGTCGGCAAGGTTTTCACCATAGTTAGCGGCATACGCTTCCCGGCTTCCATCGGCATAATTCTTATCACTGTTGGCATCCATTACATGCGATGCCTCATGCCCGGCTACAGTGACCAACTTTCCGGTACTATCCATATAGGCATTGGCATCGTTAATATACGCCTTGCCGTCCTGATAGTGACCTGCACGGGGGTCATTGCCATCCGCAACAATCACATTTTCATGTGATACATCTTTGTAGCCCAGCTTCACCATCACAGCATCGGTGATGCCGTTTAGCATCTGCTCTTTCTGCTGAGGCGTCAGATCAGGGTTCTGTAGCTCTGCCGCCAGTTTGGGATCTTTAGCAATCTTCTCTTTGACTGCTTCATAGGTCTTGTTCTGCTTATCCGTTTCGCTGAAGAAATCGGTCACCCCGACAGTTTCATCGGTGGCGATCTGCTTGATCGTATCCACGATCATACCGGACTTCATAATCTCTTCTGCGATCTGCGTACGACCTTCTTTGGTCAGCATCCGCGTATCAATCGTGCCCTTCAGGCCCTGATGGCTCTCGATATTATAGATATCCACTTCATTATCGTTGATGTCGCGATTGAGAAGTTTGGTGCTTGAAGCATCCACATTGGCAACCTCAATCGTGCCGTTACCAATGGTGCCGAGTGTCTTGGTTTTGCTGTTGGCCCGGTCATTGGCGTAGTCAATACCGACGCTGGAGATCGAGTCTCCCGAAAGACCAACATCCACACCCATCGACATCGATTTGGAGTTGTGCGTGTTGTTCACCGAACCGACTTCAAGGGTCTCGGTCTTCAGACGTAGCTTGCCCGTATCGTTTCCTTCACTATCGACCGCTGCAACCAAGGCACCACGGAGCGTGGTATCCTTCTCCACATTTATATCCACTTCACCACCGGTGAGTGTGGTCAACACGGCCTCGCGGGTGGATGAGCGGGAGTTGCCTGCATTGACACCGCCGCCGGTCACACCACCATCCGTAGAGCCGGAGATACTGAAGCCCTGAGAGAGTGATTTGCTCTTCTGGCTATCCTGTACCGAAGCGATTTCCAGATGCTCGGTCGTCAATTTCAACTTGTCAGCCGCCGCGATGTTCGCACCACGGATAATGGTGTGATCATCGGTGTTGATAGTGATGTTATTGGCCGATAGCTGGCTATTGGTATTAGTCAGGCCTGAACTGTCCGCGTTAGAGCGATCCATGCTCACGCTTCCGCTTGTGGCACCCGATGTGCCGACGCTGATATTCAGGTGCTTATGATCCGTGCTCTCGGAACTGGTGTTCACATCCTGTGAGGCGAGGATGTTGGTATCCCTCGCTGCAATATTGATGTCATTGGCAGCTACGTTACTGCCTCTGATGGTCGCGGTTGCACCTGCATTGATGTTGATGTTGTCGGCATTCAGATTACTGGCAACACTCTGCTCTTTATAGGCAGCAAACTGCTTCTCCAGCATATCGATATCAAGCTCCAGAGAAGCACTGAAACCATAGGTGCCACTGGATGATGCAGCCGTCGACATCTGGGTAACGACAGCAAGCGTCTTGGTGGCAAGATCAGCCGCTGCCAACGCCATATTGGCCTTGTAGAAGGCATCATCTTCCGCAAGATCATCAATGAGCGCCTGGAACTCATCAATATCAGCCTGCTCAATACCGATCTTGCCGTTGGCCAGATCAGCTTTGAGCTTGATCAATTCTCCACGCTGTTTGGCTAAGTCCTGCTTGTACTGGCTATAGGAGCTCTTGGCCTTCTGCAGATTATCCTTCGACTCTTTGGCTGCCTTAATGGCATAAGCGATCTGCACATACTCATTCTTCACCGTCGCTTTCAACTCGGCCTTGCCATGCTGCTCTTTGGTGGCGGTGTTCTCGGTATTCTTTGCTTCAGTGACTGATACGCTACCGTCAGCGGTCAGGTTAATAGCCTCAGTCGCGGCCAAGTTGGAGCCCTTGATATTGATATTACCTGTGCTGCTGAGCCCCAACTCGTCGAGATCAGACTCCACATCATCCCCATGAACCTCGCCTTCCTTACCGGCCGCTTCAGCTTTGGCGACAAGATCGATATTGCCGGCCTGAATGTCGGAGCTGACCACTTCTGTTTTGGTGGTCACCGTCTCGGCCTTATCATACTCGGCCTTGGCCAGGGTGACCGATACCTTGCCATCCTTCTTCTGAATCATCTTATCGGGACGCGTAAGCATCTTGCCAACATCACCAAGGCTGACATCCAGCTTCTCATGCTTGGAGTAGGTTTTCACTTCGTTATCAACATTGGCAACGGAGATGTTTTGCGCTGTAGCTGACAACGTCTCATCCACCATGGCATCGACGCCAGCCAGTGCAATATCCTTTCCTGCATTGAGCGATACGTTTGTACCGCTCAGTGTGGCCTTCACCGCTGTTTTGGTCAGCTTGCCTTCTAGGTCTTCACTCTTGGAGAAGAACTTGCCTCCGGAGAAAAAGCCGGATTTTTTGGTGTGAGTCTCATCCATGCCGCCATCAAAACCGGCTTCAATGGCGATGTTTCCGGCACTGTTCAGTGCAAGCTGCTCTTCAGCGGAAATATCGGAACCAACCACAGTGATATCACCTTCAGAGGTAGAGAGGGAGGTGTTGTTACCGCTCAGGTTCGAACCGATGTTGGTCGAGGTCGCCTTTTTGGTGGTTGTGCTCGATTTCTTCAGGAAACCCTTCTTGCTGGTGGTCGTCTCCTCATAGGCATAATCGTTGACCGCCAGAACATTCAGCTCTTTGGCCGAAACGTCGAGATTTCTCGTAGCCGCGATGTTGCTCCCCGCAACGGTTGCGCTGTTCGAAGCGTTAATTGAGATGTCACCGCCCTCAATGCTGGAGGCAATATTGGTAAGTGATTCCTGCTTCAATGAAACACCGGAAGCGCTGCCGGAAAATCTCGACTTGGCAACCGTAGTACCGATATCGATCTGCTCTGCTGTAAGTGCAACGCTGTCGCCCTTGAGACTGGAGCCCTTGATAGCGATATTGTTCGCGGCATCAAGTGTGAGCGAATCGGTCGCTTCAATACTGCCTGCCTCACCGACCATCGTGTTGGCACCGCCGCGATAGAGAAGCTCTTTGGTATACCGCTCATTGATGATGTCGCCATTGCTGGCAACCAGTGCAATATTCCGGCCTTTGATCTTAGCTGAAATGTTGCGGATATCATTCTCCGCTTTCAGACTCATATCGCGGCCCGACTGAATCGTGCCACCGCTATTGGTGATCGAATCACCGGCGTCGATATTCATATCGCGTCCTGCCTGAAGCAGGCCTGCATTGTTTAACTCGTCTACTGTCAGGTTAATATCGTCTCCGGCGATGATTTTCCCACCCTCAACCCGATATTGCTGTGCATTGGCAATATAGACGACAGGAACCAGTACCTTCTGACCGGCCACCTCCTGCTCCTCCAGCCAGACGATATCCATATTCAGTGCCGCAATCTGGGCATGCGTCAGAGAGACGCCCGGAATAAGCTGCAGATCTTCCTGAGCCCTCAAAGCATTATCCATCAGATACTGATACTGCGCATTGTCATCTCTGAGCACGCTGGTCAGATAACGGCGCCCTGTCTGGGCGAAGATGCTGTCGCGGATCAGTTTGTTTTCGTAGAAGGCATCGCCAAGCAGCTTGGTGGTCATCGTCGGAGCAAAATTAAGTTTACTGACCATGTAGCCGCTGCTGATGAAGTTGCTATAGACGGTAAAGGCCGGGTTGGTCTCAATCAGGAACGTGCTTTGCGGATTGGTGTTGAGAACAAACAGGCCATTGTTTCCGGCCGGAGGCGCAATCGCCGGTGTATTCGCACCCGGGCTGGTGACCGCCGTATTTTGTGTCTGTGCTGTGGAAGCTGGAACCGTGATACTGCCGTTTTTCAGAATGGCTACATTGCCGGTAATCGAACCGCCAGCCTGAATCGTCGAACTCGGAGCTGCGACGGTGGAGGTCACGACAGGGGCGGCATTGGACGTGCCGACATAGGTCATCTGATTCGACCAACCACCAATACAGACACCCCATGCATCGACACCGCCACAAACCCTGGAATTTCTATACATGGCGGTCGAAACGTTTTTGACCTGAAAAATATCGATGACCTGGTTGTTCAATACCGAGGCTGTAAGATTGATGTTGCCTCCGGCAGAGATCAGTGAGTACTGGTTGGTGATATTCGTTGCATTCACCGTTGCGTTTCCACCAGCCTGAATGGTGGCCGGCGCAGAGCTACTTATTAACGCCATGGTATCGATAGTGGTAGTAACAACGTCTTTGCAATTCGTACCGGCGCAGATGTTGGGCACTGTCGTCGTAGAGCTATTACCGCCAACAATAGAAGCAGAAGCCGGCACATAGGTGCCCTGAACCACAGGCGCATTGGTTCGATTGATCAGGTCGACCGCACTGATATTCAGACTGCCAAGATACGCCTCTATCGCAGCCTGATTATTGGTGATGCTTGTTGTTTTACCACCCACTGCATCGGCCGCCATCGTCAGATTGTTCATGGCGAAGATATTGGCATTCGGGTTATTCGTTAACGCACCTGCGGTGTAAAGAGCCATATCGTTGCCGGCAAACAGGGTGTTGTTGTTGGTCAGATTGGCGGAATTGATTGTCAGGTTGCTGCCCGCATTGAAGAAACCACTGTTGGTAACGGTGCTTCCACTGACATCCAGATTACCTGTCGAACTGATGCGGGACTGGTTATCGATATTACCTGTCGCTGTGATCGTGCTATTGCCACCGCCTGCAATGGTGCCGGTGGCACTGTTGGTCAGGCTGCCTGCACTGATCGCCATCGCACCGCCGGAGGAGATGGTCTTATTATTGGTCACTGCACCGTTGCTGTTCAGCGTCATATAGCCGCCTGCCAGCAGATCGGCATCGTTGGTCACGCCGTTTGCCGCATTAATGGTCATGTTCCGGCCTGCGCCGAGGCTGGAGGTCGCAACATTGTTCAGCGTGTTCAATGAGACAGCGGCATCGTTACCAGCGTAGATCGTCGATCCCGTGAGTGTGGCGCTGCCCGCAGTGAGCGAGAGATTCTGCCCTGCCTCGATGGTTCCGTTGGTGTTATCGATGGTGGCTGCTGCAACCGTGTTATTACCGGTCGCCGTGATCTGGCCGGCCTGGTTATTGATGTTGCCGGTGGCATTGATATTCACATTGCCACTACTCTGAATCTGGCCGCCGTTCACAACGCTTCCGGTCGTCGCATTGAGTTGACCGGTTCCGTTGAGGGCACCATTCGCATCCATGCCCGCCAGCATGGTGGCCTGATTGTTCAACGTGGTTGCGTTAACAGTGACACTACCGGCAGAAGCGACAAGACCGCTATTCACATTCACGGCATTTCCTGCCGACAACGACGTGGTCGTACCGCTATAGAGATTGTTGTTAACATTGATGTCGTTGGCTGACTGCACATTGATCTGCTGAGCTGCTGTCATCTTCTGCAGTGCAATCATGCCGTCATTGGTAATGTCGATATTGCCGGTCGAGGCCAATACTTCCGGTGGTAGATTAACGCCCAGCCCTGCACCGGTACCGACCAGTGTGATTCGATTGGCATACATGCCACCGAGGGCGGAGGAATCGAGCAACAGGCCTGTCGGGGTTGTCGTCGCGGCAGAGGACGCGATGGTACCAGTTGGATAATTGACACTGTTATTGCCGAGCTTCACATCGAGATTATTGGCATGAACCTGCGCATTAAGATTGAGCATCTGCGAATAGAGGCGGGTGCTGTCCTGAGTTGTGGTATCCAGGCCGGTACCATTGATCGTGATATCGCCGCCATTTACGTTCAACGAGTTAAGGCTACCGTTGACAACATTCGGGGCGCCGGTCGTCAGCGTCAGATTCCCGGTGTTGATAAACCCTGCCCCATTGATGGTGATACCGTTCGGGTTAGCGATGATCAGGTCGGTTCTCGGGCCTGCAACTTCGGTATAACCATTCAGTGCCGAACGGTTGGTGCTGGTCACCTCGTTAAGAATCGCCGAAGCGCTGGTGCCTAAATTCGGATTTCCCATGATAAAGCCGCTCAGCTGGGTCTGCACCGTGGTATTAGGCGTGTTGTTAAGAATCAGTCCCTGTTGATTCACGTTGTACTGGCTGAATGTGTTATGCGACAGGCCGGAAGCACTCGGTTTGGCGATATTAACGACCGGCACACCGTTCTGGGCGCTGGTGACCGTGGTGTTGGTTGCGCCATCGGGTGTCAGGGGTGCCGCTGCAACCGTGAGTGGCATCAATGCCATCTGGCACGCCATAAACAGAACCATGAATGTATTAAAATATGCTTTAACTGCTTTCATCAGAAGCTCCATGTGAGATCCAGTTTCACCAGATCTTTTATAATGAAATTATTACTTAGTTTTTTGAGTGCCCTGCTCCAGACAAATGAGGTTGAAAGCCCCTCTGACTGGGTCGAGAATCCGGCTGCAACACCTGCAGCCTGACCGCAACTGGTAGTGTTATCGCTTTCGCAAGCGACATCGCCGTAATCAAGACCGGCAAACAGCGAAACACTCTGCAAAAAGTCGCTATATAGGTTCGGCAACCATGTTCGGGTGATATCGTTCTTCACATACCAGGCGTTGTTACCATAGAGAGCCTGACCCCGATATCCGCGTACCGTGTAATCGCTACCCACTGTCAATTTGTCGTTGTCGTAGAGGAGGTCATCACTCTTCTGTAGATGAAAATTGGAGGAGAGATTCCACCTTCTCTCATCGACATAGACCAGCAGACCGATATCGAGACTGTGCTTGACGAACTGGAGTTTCGCCGGTTGCGGCGCACCGGCAATAGCGGCGACATAGGCATCGTTACGCGCCCCGAACCAGTCTGTTCCCTGATAATAACTGTATGTCGAGGTGATACGCCCCCAATTCTGAAGATAGGTATGGGTCAGATCGGCCTGCACCTGTGTGGTTCGGTAGCTTGAGACAGCGATCAGCTGATTGGAGAAGTAGTTCTTCGTATCCTTATGCGATACCGAGGCCGCCAGATTCAGCTTATGATGTTGATTACGCATCAGAACCTTGCTGATACGCCCCCGAATACCCTGCGTGTCGCCATTGGACAGGTAGGTATTATTAAAACCATTCACACCCTGCCTGTATGTGAAATCCGACCAGACCAGCTCGAAAAGATAACTCGATATGGGGAACGAGTAGTTGACCTCATAACCGTTGTTACTTTGATACTCCTTCTGTACACCACTGCCATTATATCTGAACAGAAGGATGTCATTGATATTGAGCGGGTTATCGATCGATGCTTCGGCAGTGAGTTGCAGGTTATCCTTGCGCATATCCTGTTGCCCTGTCGCACCCAGTTTAAGATGGTATGGCGAGCTCTCCTCACTGATAACCTCAACCACACTGGTACCGGCCTGAGTTCCCGGTTTGATATTAAACTTCGCATCAACCGAGGGTGGCCGGTTGAACATCTCCAACGACGTCTCAATATCCCGAAGGTTCAGCTGTGCGCCTGTCTGAAAAGCAAATGCACTTCGGGTTCTGCCGGATGGTTCTCCGCTCTTTGCCTCGACGATAGACTCGGTCACGCCTTTAAGCACCGATATCTCGATCTCTCCATCGGTGATATCCTGCTCCTTCAGGTAGGGGCGCGTGGTGATATATCCGCGGCTCATATAATGATTCGCGACATCGCTTATCAAAGCCTTTACAAGCTCCCCATCCATGCATTGATGCAGATAGGGCAGGAACAGCTTTTGCTGCTCCTGCTCATTAACGCTCTCATCATGGATAACAATGCGATCCAGTTCGATACACTGGCTGGCAGCGGCACTGTCAGTCATGGCTGCGATGGCAAAAACACCAAGCAGTACACCCAATTTAATTTTCAAGATTATCCCTTTCCCGTCGAAATAATTCGGGCGGACTATAGCAAGAAAATTATGAGAAGGTATAGCATGAATATGCTATATATGGTTTGGCAAGATACGCAATTTGTCCTACACCAGCTATTCAGTTGGATTGAGAAAGTTCGCCTCTTTCTCGATCAGAATTCAGGCATGAGAACTTAATGTCTGACCGGGCTTCAGAAAGAGATTGCTGACCGATCATGCGATGCGTTCTATGTTTGGACTGCCAAAGAGATGACCGTCGATGAGAAAAGAACGCTGGCCATGTGATTGGGCTTAACCAAAGAACCGTTTCCGAAGAGGATGTTTCCGCTTCAGTGATCGCTAAAGAAGTAAGGCTCGATCTCGGTTCTGTTCTTCAGAACAATAGGGTTTTTTCTGACTGATTTACCACTCTCATCTAATCGTGTATGTCTCGCGAAATATGGGATAAGGCATCTTTTTAACGAAACCTCCCATTTCAACTCCCCAGCCTTTTTCTTCATTCCATATTCGCTGGCAATCACGGACTGCTGACTCTCTGAGGCATTCGGATTTGGAATAATTGTTAGCGATATTTCATTCAACCAATCTTCATCTGGTGGGATTTCTGTTTTCTGACCGTGGAAAACATCAAGAGAAAGAATCCTGTGAAGCACAAAATCTCGATACTCTTCCTTTGTATAATCGAAGGCTCTTACGTGCCATCGATGGCCTGCACATACAAGACTATGAGGGTAGATGACTCTACTTGAAGGCTCTTCCTCTTTAAGGGATTGATATCTCATGCTTAGAGGTCTCTCCGACAAAATTGCCCCAACCAAGGCTCGCAGGGTATTTGGTTTTACATTCTGTTCTGGTTCAGGGAGAGCTGCACACTGTGAAAGGACATCCACGGATAGTGACACATCCTTCATGCCATATAGCTGTCCCTTTAAAATGCCGAGATATTCTTGGGGAGTTCCCACACAGTATCTCGCTTTGAACTTTTCTCCCGGCAAATATCGTTTGTTGCGCTGATCATATCTCAAGTTGTCAGGATGTAGGCGTTCATATTCCCTGATGACATTCGTTACATGATTAATGGCAATGCCAAAGGCGCCTGCAATTTTTTTACGCTGTGCATTACCTTCCCATATCAGAAGAAGTTCAAGCAATCTGAATTGCTGTTTTCTCGGCAATGCCACTTTGCTCATGGGAAAACCGTAATCCATAAATGTTTTATTTACAACAATTAATAGTTGTATTATAAACATAATATGTATATCATGAAGGCATGCTGAATTTGCGTGATCTATACTTTGTCTACACGTACAGTTCTGCTCGAAATGGGGAGAGTTGAGTGGAGACAAGAGAAGAGCAGTATTGCCTTAGTGAGACTTACCTTGGAGATCCGACACTTCCAAATTCTTTGAGCGGCCCCGCTTTGAAGACGGTTGTGGTGGGCAAGTCATGAGTTGGATAAAGGCATTAAATTTAGCTGACAGACGACCGCCGGATCTTTTCTTGTCCGGCTCAGACTGTAGCGGTATGCCATATGGGTCTGAAATGCAGTCCGCAATGGATAACTTAAAGCTAGATGGCTTTTTCTGTGTTCAAAACATTCCAGTCGCAACATTTATGCAGGTAGATTCATTCGATCCTGCTCGTACTGCGCTTGTGCATAAATCACTATGGAATCTCGGACTGGCTGATCTATTGCTCGTCATGAGTCCCGATACGGTTTATGCAGTTTCATTAGTGCAGTCGCCATCTAATGACCCTATTTCAAGCGATCACGATAATAGATTGGTTAAAGCTCTTAATGTTATTTCCGATGCACTAAGTTTGAGAGAGTTGATTCCAGGCATTGAATCTGGGCGATGGATCAACGAAAATAAATCATATTTTTCTAAGCAAGAGCGTGTTGACACCAAGCTATTAACCAATCTCACCACAACAAAAAACCATCTTATTTCAAGATGCGACATGAGTGTTGACTCAGCGCAGACGCTAATTATGCAGATAATGTTTATCGCATATTTAGAAGACCGAGAAATATTACTTCCACAGTATTTTTCTGATGTATGTAATGACAGATATGTTTCTGGTCTCCATGGATTGCTTGCTAAAGGGGAGGAAAGTTTATTAAGGGCCCTATTTAGAAGGCTGAACGAAGATTTTAACGGCAGCCTTTTCAGGACAATTGGAGGCTTTGAAGAAAGCAAATCGATCCCTGTGACAACTGAACATTTTGAAATATTGTTTGAATTTCGTGATGGTCGAATTGACATGAAATCCGGCCAGGCATCTTTTTGGCCATACGAATTCAATTATATCCCTGTTGAACTTGTGAGTGCGGTATATGATCGTTTTTTGGCCAGTGATGCCGCTCAACAGCGTGATCACGGAGAGTATTATACTCCTCTATTACTTGCTGAACTTGTTGTATCACAGGCATGGGAAGCGTTGCCAGAAGGTATGACATCCAATCCGAACTTTTCTGTGCTCGATCCTGCGTGTGGCTCTGGCATTTTTCTAGTGCGTGTATTTCAAAGGCTTGTAGGTGAATGGCGACAAGCTCATGGCAACAGAAGACCAAGTTGGAGAACACTAACAAACATCATAAAACGCATTCATGGACATGATATTAATTCAGGTGCCGTGAACGTCACTCTGTTTTCATTGTATGTCACAATGCTGGAGCAAGTTAAGCCATCAGACATTCAAACACTAATGGCTCAAGGACATCTGTTGCCTGTGCTTCTTGGTGACACTTTAAAGGCTGTTGATTATTTCTCTAATGAACCTATCGCTAAGCAGCACAGTCTTATTATCGGCAATCCCCCTTGGGTCAGCAGGAAGCGGGGATCATCAACATTAGCCGAGGCATGGGCCAAAAATAACGACCGTCATCTTCCAGGAAATGAGATAGCATGGGCTTTTACATGGAAATCAATTTCTCATATTAAAGATGATGGTATTATTTCGTTTATCTTGCCTGGAATGAGCTATTTGGCGAACCACCAAAAGAAAACAATTACAGCAAGGAATGAGTTTTTTAATGCGATTCAACTTCATGAAATCATTAACCTGGCCGATACACGGTTTTTATTGTTCGATAAAGCACGACGCCCGGCAGTTGTTATTACCTATGGTAAAAAGTTAAATCCAGAAAGCAGCTATCGCTTTAATTACTACGTCCCTAAAGGCGATCTGAATATTGTTAACAGCAATGTTCTTACCATATCTCCATATGATAAAGGCATGTTGAGATCACAGGACATTATAGGCAATCCATATATTTTTCGGCAGTGGATGTGGATGTCTAGTTCTGAATCAAGGCTCCATAGCTGGCTTAACGCTCAACCTAAGCTGAAAGCCAAAACAGTGTCATACGATGAATCAAAGAGGATGACAAGGGATGCGCTAAGAAAAGTTTTGGTCTGTGGGCAAGGCTTTCAACCAGCTCTGAAAGACCGTATTGAAAGTGGAAAGTACAATGTAAAACAGTCTGAAGTTTTGGATAGAGCTCAATATTTAGAAAGTGCTTCATTATCTCCCTATGTTATAAATAAGAATGTATTAACTAATTCGAAGTATACAGGTTATAGAAGGCTAGGCTTTGAGTCAGGTTATACTGGTAAGCGAATATTAATATCCAGAGGAATTAAATCTCATAGCGGACGTAATGTGGCCGCTTACTCTGAAAGCCCGATCTCTTTCCAGGACACGATATATGCGATAAAAGGCGATGACTCTCGATCCGATGAGCTCAAATTTCTAACCGTGTTGTTAAATAGTTCTTTGGCTGGTTGGTGGTACTTCCACACTACTGCAAGCGCTGGAATGGATCGGCCTGAAGTGCATACCGACGATATTCTTAATATGCCTTTCTGGATGCCAGAAGAAGGCAGTGACCCTATGGAGTCTCAACTAATATGGAATGAAATTATTGATAAGTTCAACGACGTATATAGAGGCAAAGATCAATTTACATTATTGCCAGATAATGACTCGCTGTTTGAAGATTTTGATCGTTTGATATTCAGATATTATGGATTGTCTGATTTAGAGACAGATATTATCAAAGAATCTTTATCCTTAGTGTTTCCGAGCGTTCAGCCAAAGCGAAATAGCCGGTCTATTCCACCTTTGTGGAAGTTAACGAATGAAAATGAATGGATTGAATATGCTAACACACTAAAAGCGTGTCTAAATGATTGGCTGATAGAGGGGCATTTACTCGATGTTCGGCCTGTTGGAGCATCGTTAGACATGGTTGTGCTGCGACTTAATGTGTCAACACAAAACAATAAGCCTAAGCATAAAGAAATTGACTGTTGGGATGTTTTAGGAAAAGTTTATAAAAACCTGCCAGCAACATGCTCTGGAAACATAAAGCTAATTCCACATTTAAGGGTGGAAATTGATGGCTCCCTATACATTATAAAGCCACGCATTAAGCGTTTCTGGCTTAAGTCTATGGCCATAAGTGATGCGGACAGCCTAATGGCTGAACTTTCTTCTGTTCGAGCGTCTAGCTAACAATCATGATTATTGGCAACTTAACCACTATATCCGATAAGTTTCATGGATATGAACAGTGCTTAACGAAATGCATTGAGAAAGAATGGAATCAAATAAAAAGTAAAATTTCAAACAATGATCTCGAAAAAGATATATCCAAAAGATTGTTTACCAATTTAAAAAACAACAAGGAACTTAGGCGAATTGGCATACCAACAATAGAATACATGCTTGTTGACAAGGATAAGAAAGGTGACCCTGTAACTAAAGGATTTATTGATATCGCTATATTGATTGATGAGTATAGAGATCCTGATACATACATCGCCTACGAGTGCAAAAGGCTAAGCTTAAATAAAAATGGTAAATGGGCTTCTTTGGCAGGGAAATATGCATCTGAGGGAATTTCTCGATATGTAAGAGCACAATATGCTCATAAGCTTCCTGTCGGTTGTATGTTAGGCTATGTCATGGATGGTGATTTATCAAAAGCTCGAAAAGCAGTCATAAGCGTTATTAATGACAACAAGATAAATTTAATGCTTACAGAGCATAAGGATGGTGAAAGCCCTCATCGTTTCGTCTCCCGGCATTCGCAAGTAACAAAAAGCAATAGTATAAGCGTAGTGCATACGTTACTTGCAGTGTGAGCTGAACAAGCCAGGTTATGATAAAGTTACTAACCTCCTATTATGCTTCCAGACATAATATCCATGCGGATTAAAAAGTGGCTACAAACCACCATATGCTCCTTTCTTCGGCGCAAGGAGAATTGAAAAGATAAAATGAATACACCAACATGTATTTATTGTGGTAAAGCAGGTCCCTTCTCAGATGAGCATGTGTTCTCTGCTGGGCTAGGTGGAGATGATCAGCGTTTTATGTTGAAAGATTTGGTGTGCGAGCAATGCAACACTAAAACATTCTCAAAATTAGAAGCTAAGATGATGAGAGAATCTGCTCCTGCCTTGGCGCGTATATATCTCCAGCCACAGGGTCGAGGCAGCGGCAAGAAAGCAAGCAAACCAAAGCTAAATGCTCCAGTTAATGAAATGCAAAACCCCGAAACGGGTTATTGGATGGAGTCCGACCTTGGCCCTGGTGGTGAACCCTTCGTATTACCGCAGCTTATTATGGTTCCAGAAGGAATTTCCCCGATTGGTCCTGATTTGGATGCCCTTCAGTCTTTTATTCAACGTTTGTCTGATATCCTTGGAACTCAAGTGCAAATTGTGAATAAACAGCAAGCTGACCACGGTCACAACTTCATGGTTACGACATTGAACTGGTCAGACGATAAATATGAGATTTCTACTGAAGAAAATTGCACCAAGCCGCCTAAGCAAGCGATTTGGATTGAAAGGCAATCAAAAAGGCCTCCAGAAAATGAGGCAAGGATATTTCATCGAGAAGGAGGAAATATCGTTTTGCGTGTCCATAGCCCCGAACGTGCTCATTTGTGGCTGACCTATGTAAAACTACACCTACCAGACATACAAGTTTCCCAGCCTCATAAACAGGGAAAGATTGATCAACCAGACATGCATATCGGAATGCTTCACAACGATGACGCTTATATGCGTGTTCTCGCTAAAATTGGAATGAACCTAGCGATCCACACCTATGGCAGTGATTATTGTCGTCATTCAGCATTCGACAATATCAAGGGCATAATTCTGACTGGCAAGCCATCGGTAGTTTGGTCCATAGACAATGCCTCCTTGAAGTCAGTTTTGTCACAAATAGGAGGAGACCATCATGCGATGATGTTAGCCCCTCACAAAAATTCTGATTCAGACTATTCACTGCTATTTGTGATTCGATTATACGGTGGGCCTGTTCACGTAGTTCAACTGGCAGCAGGGCATTTGCCCAAGCCACCAATTGAATTGCCAATGTTCTTCTCGGTAAATTATGTATCCCATTCCATCAAACAGATCGAATTACCAGAACTGGCTTCCAAAGATATTTGTTGATCACTTCACCACAGAAGCGCTTTCAATCCTTCTAGCTAGAAGGCTCGCAAACACCAAATACTGAGCCGCTTTCATTGCGGTAAGATCATGATCCAAAGTATGAGACTTGGGGTTCCTTACACCTTGGTAAACGCCCTTGTAAATCTGCATAAAGCCTTTCTGATCATTCAGCCCGGATTCACTATCTAGGCCGCTTAACACCAGTACGGGATTATTTGGAGACATTACTTTTCCGATAAGAGCATCCCCATCCGATCTCTCTCCAGTTCGATCTCTAATGTAATCGAAGATTGCTACGACTGAATTGAGTACGGCATCACGATAATGTCCGCTGTGATATTGGCTCAGAGAGCTTTTTATTACTACCGGATGCAAGAGCTCTTCAAATCCAACTGATTCGGCCACGGTTGTCTTATCTGATTCTAAGAAGTGCTTTTCAGCCCTCACATCCAGTTCGGGTAAATCGTGGGCTATCATGTCTGCATAATCGCAATCCTGACCAAAACGAATATGCCTTGTCAGGTTTCCGAGATGTTCTTCCGGGAACTTCTGATGCCAAAGTGAAACAAGTTGGTCGTAATCAGTCTGGATGTACTTCTTGATGGGATTAGAGGCTACTTCTCCATCTTCTTTATACGCCAGTAACGCATCAAGGGCTTTGGAGTTAATCGAACGAATCAGGCGACGAACAGACATGTACCAGTCAAGCATAGAAGCCTCTAGCAACCGCCTTATATTCTTTTGTTCCAAGGCCCCACAATGAATCTATGTTCCTTAAATAAGTAAGCACCTTGAATTCGCTATCAGCAATAATGCCTTGAACATCGCATTGGTGAGGGCTTCCTGGGCTTCTATCGAAAGAACCGACTTCAACTGGCCAATAGTCGCCATCAATATCTCTGCAAATATCGGTTACAGCTTTTTTGTAACCTTCGAGATTGGCATCGGTTCCACTCCAGTAATATCTGGCAGCTAAAATTATGGTGAGCGTTCCTTTCCTTTCGCCAATGAACTGAACAGGGGAAAGCAGTCCCGCCATGTAGATCTTCTCAATTGCTTCAATAACACGAGTGTCATGATCTTCGTCCCACACAACAGTGAAATCATGAATCTGTGGCAGAGACAGTTGTTCCCTTTCTACATCGAGCCATTCAACAGACCGAAACACAGAATAATGAGTTCCACGCCCAAGACGGCCAACAGGCCCTTGTTCGTCGTAGAGGCATGAGAATATGGATGAATAAATAGGTAAATCGGACATTTTCAACTCCATTTCGTAGGTTGTTGTGGATTCCTCCACAGCGGGAAGGTTTTCGGCCTTCTCGCGGATTCGTCTTAAATTATACCACCTCCATATTTAATTATCCCCATAAAAAAAGGCAGCGGAAAAATCCGCTGCCTTTCTGGTTTTAGGGCCTTAGCTAATACCAACACCTTTGTTGATACTCTTGGCTTTCAACCTTCTTTAGAAAGGAGAGCCCCAGTTTGGAGGGGAAAAGGGAAGTGGGGCTCTCCTAATCCACGACGGGGGTTTCGCCGTGGAATTTACTCACACACTATTTCAATCTGTAGCGTGAAATCGCATTGGGCTTCCGCCTCTTTCCATAGGTGCTTATCTAATTCTGCTGTGCAGGCAGAGTCTTCAAGCAACCCACGTTCATCTTCAGAGCAGACAAGGACAATCGAGTGCCGATCATGCCAAAGCACTTTTACAACATCATCTTTGAACGGTTCCTGAAGAGATGGGTCGTCTTTGGTTGAAAGGTCGATCAACTCTTTATCGGAGATACCTTCAGGGGGATGCTTATATCGCACCGTGGCCTCAACTGCCTTACTTAGCTTCGTTAATGCTGAAGCCTTCTGATACATCTCTTCAGAATCAATCTGCTGTGCAAGAACACAGGATGGGATAAGAAATACGAGACCAAGGTAAAATAGTTTCTTCATCATTAACTCCAGTAAACCAGACTGCCGGCTTCATCGCGGCCGGTGTCCAGATTCCATGTGCCCATAGCGGCCAGTTCCGTTGCATCATGATCGATGACCGATTTTGAAACCGATGCCCACATGCTTCCGACATTGAACACAGCCCGATCGAAAATATCATCGAAGTTCATACTTCCCGATGGAGTGCTCAGGCCAGTGATATAAGTGTCATCAACCTCATCGCGATTTGGATAAACAAGTGCTTTCCCTGCTGCCACATGCCTTGCTAACGGTATGAGCTTGTTTCCTTCCTCAGCAAAGTTGTCTACGACTGCTACAAACGATTTGAACCACTTATCGATGTCTGGCTTGTTGTTTTGATACTCAGCAGGATGGACTTCTTCTAAGATCGAATCCCAAAGATCCCGGATAACTGGATCAAGTCCTCCCCCAGATGCCTTGCAAGCTCCTATTCCAGAGTCCAAGTGTTCACTAAGTCCTATTCCTCCCAGGTTCAGACGGTCAAAGATGTATGCATCCTGATTCATTTCACATTTACGGTGGGCCATTTCATTGCCGTGGTAGGGTCCAACTTTGAGCTCTACGACCGGATGGATAGTTACGTCCATCGCTACATGCGCTGCATACCCAAGCAGCCAGGCCAAAGCCTTATCTCTTGATGAGCCACTTAGATTGCGAACCTTTTCCGCACCAACTGAAATCATCGAGCAGGTAGATTCGTAATGCATTTTATCGGCCCATTTGGCTGCATCGGAATCCATTAGGGCTAGATACGGAAGATCCGGACTTACTGCACCAAGTTCACAGTACTTGAAGTGGGTAAGCACTGCCGGGATGGCCTCATCTGAAAAGCCATTAATTCCCTCTAATACATTCGGCTCAGAAAGTTCGTTTACCAATGTAATGTGTGCATATGCTGCTGGCATAATTCCTCCTTACTACGATCCAACCGGTAGCGAATCTAATAATTCGACCCTGGCCCATATGTACCCAGAGCTAAACCACTCATCGACTTCGAGAATTTTGACTCGATCCCCACCAGACAATGTAAACTCAATTGTCCCCATCTTCCCGAGAGCATTCGGCTTAGCACTTCTTACGTTTAGGGCTTTGGCTGATACAGTGATCTTTTTACCATCAAGGCTTTCAGGTTTTGTAGTGTCTTCAATGTCGAAATAAGTTGAATCCCAAGACTTACCATTGTAAGTCCCAAGAAACACCCATCCAATTTGAACAGCCGTTGACTCAATTTTTTGAGGAATGAATGAAAGCTTATTTTCGGATTTTACGATCTGTTGTTGAATAGTAGCCAAGCTTTCTTCCTTGCTGGCCAACTTGGTAGCAGTTTCAGTTGCCTTTGCCTGTTTCAAATCAATTTCTGATATAATGCTGCTCTTCTGGCTACTGGTTGCAGTCTCAAGACGTTTTTTTAACTGGGCAATTCGCTTGGCATCGTCAGCTGCTTGTTTACTTAGCAGCGCTAGCTCCTTGTCGCGTTTGTCCTTCTCAAGTGCTAAAGCCTTCTTCTTCGCTTCTTCTTTGTCGTACTCTTGCTGAACAAGAGAGTGATAGCGTTCCCATCCTTTTCTAGCTTCCTCCGATTGGGTCAGGGACATAAAGAACTCAGAGAATTTTAAGCGCCTGCCAACTTCTTCATTAGTTACTAACTCGACATACTGACCAAGTTGATCCATCTCTTTGATTGCGATCTCTCGCTGCTGAATATCACTATTAATCCAAGCGCCAAAAACACCTACTAAGCCAGTACCCAGTAATATCTGAATTGTTTTAATCCATTGTTCCATATCCCTTCCCCTTCAAATACCAAATTAGCTTTGGTTCTGATTTTCTGTCTTCATATCGGCTCTGGCAGCCCTAGTGAATTTCAGAACGTCATGAAACAGAGTCATAGCAGCTGCACTTCCGCCGGCAACGATGGTCGCGGTGATGAATATTCCTATTGGAGTTTCAGCTCCTGGATCAATTGTGCGCGCGATAATGTCAAAGTCATGGTGGAAACAGATAAACCATGAAACGGCCAAAGTGATTGGCGCTTTGATCCCTTTCCCATTTATTTGATCACGCCATTTGGTGTAATCAAAAAGAAAGTACAACCCTCTTTCCAAAATGAATGCAAGAATTACCAGCTGAAAAAATGCAAACAGCACTTGGTATGTCATATCGTTGAATTCTGGCCCCATAGTTTCCCTCCGTTATTCCCAGATCGAAGTCGCCACCTCGCTTTCGATCTTGTCTTCAATTGAATTAGGTAAAACAGTTAATAAATCCAAGCCTGTTTTCTCTTCGATCACATCCACGGATGTCAGATACGGCGTGTGGTCGTAATTTTTCTGCCTAGCCACTGTCTGTGGGTAGATGAATGCCAGTACCTCCGGATGCTTTGGATCATCAGTTTCCCTGACGACTATCTTGAACAGAGCATCAGGAATCGCGATAAGCATCTCACCTTTTTCAGGTTCGCCTAGCCAGGCATTCGGAGTGTTCTTCTGCGGCTCAAATATCGGACCATCCACAATCCAAACCGATCCATACTTATCGGCCCACTCAGCAGTCTTGTATTCAAGATCCAGCCAAATGCCGGCATTAAAATTCTGTCGCTGGGGGACAGCATTTAAAGTCGTATGAGTATTCCAATCAGCATTGGCTCCAAGACGCCAGGCGTGTTGCTTCATGCAGAGGTGTCCACGGACATACCAGTTAGGCCTAGTCGAAAGAAATGCCTTAGAGTGTTTATAGGTAGCATCACTTGGAGCTATGCCAGCCTTATACAACTCCTTGTCGGTTAGCCATGGGCTCGGGCGTTTTGGACCTGTAGGAAGAGTTCCCTCGTATTTTTTCATTTCATAAGCAACGAAATGGGGTACTCCAAGAAGATCTACGGTGCCATCTCCATTATCATCATCGGCCCCGTCAAAAACGGTAGTGTACGCTCTGAATTTTCGGACATGGTTATCAGACCCAGCCGTGCCAGTAACAACAGTTCCGAACTTGTCATGATTGTAGGAGTCATCCAGAACAATGGGCATGTAGTCTTTCGCGACTGCCAAGACAGGAAATCCCAAAAGTAGGACCAAAACATAGATCAGTTGAATATAGTTCTTCTTCATAATGCCCCTTACCCCAAAGAAACGTCAGTTTAGTTTAGTATACTTTTTCCCATGTGCAAATTTTTATCTATTTTTGCCAACCGACTTAGATGGTCTATAATGGTTTTCCATGAAGGGATGGGGATTGATATCCCATTAACTCAATTCAAAAGCAATTCTCTGCACTAAGTGTGGGGATATCATATATGGAGGATAATTATGTCTAGACCACAGGTCGCACCTATCAATATAGCTACACCAAGGGACATTTCGTTTGCTGCTGACATTAAGCCGTTGCTTTCTGATCACGACAGAGATGGGATGCTTCATCATTGCCCGCCTGAAGATCGTTTCGATATGCACGATTATGATCAATTCAAGGATCGGGCTGATTTAATCCTACGAAAGCTTGCTTCACGCCAAATGCCACATGGTGGAGCACCTTGGACAACGGAAGAGCTTCAGGCTCTAGCTTTCTGGATTCTGCAGGGATGCAAACCCTAATAGCTATTGTCAAATAGCCAGAAAATATCTTCTGGATCTTTCTCAGCCCCGGCAGCTTTCTCTCTGTCGGGGCTACCTATTTAAGATGATACATTCTGAGACTTAGAATCGGGCTGTTCCTCAGTGAGACTCAATCCGATTTTTTCTAAAGCATTTTTCACACATCCAAAATATGGCGTTTCTGGATAGTTTTTATTCGGTTTGTGAGGATAATCATACGATAGAATTGACATGCTTTTTTTAGCATTTTTCATAACACCAGCTTTATCTCTTATCGATTTCAAAACCTCTCCAATCCCTTCAGCAATCTTATCTGGATCCTCTAAACAAAACGCAAGCCCTTTAAATGATTCCTCTGTAATTGTTTCTGATGGTTCAGCACCTTCTTCTTTTGGAGGAACCTTTTTAACAACGGTCTTTCTTTGGCACTCCAAAACATAGTAATCTTTTGTTTCAGTTCGAAGCCTGGCAATCATAGCTCCCCTTGCTTTTTTTGCGGCTTTGTCCAGATATAGCCACCGCTCAACTTTTGGATCCACAACTTCATCTTCAGGAAATAATGGAAATGGAACCAACTTTGGTTCTGTCATCTCTTCAAATTTTCCGTTGCCCACATAACAGTCGATACCTGATACGGACTTATTGCCTCCAATCTTTATCAAAATTTTCCACACTTCTCGTAATGCGCCCTCTAACTGAATCTCAATAGGAGTCACAACGTTTGCTTTATCGATATTCTTCCCTTTGCCTTGTGGGTCGCCAGCTGAAACGGGTTTTTGCTCTTCATCATCTTTAACTTCTATTGTTTGGCCCGTGCCATTGCTTCGGTAAATTACATCGCGAACTGGTGCTGGTTCACCTAATTTTACAAAGCCTGGAGTATCAACCTGAACAATAGGCGATTCTCTGTCTGGAGGAGAATCTCCGACTATTTCAATATCATCAGTTACTTTGTGAGTTGTGATCATTTTTTCAGATGGTTCATCATCCATTTCGTTTGTTGGATGCTCGGTAGAAGGAGTTCTGTGACTTTCTCTGATTATCTTAACGCCTTTCTTTAACCTAGGATCAGAAATGCCCACGATTTTCAAGGCCAAGAAAGTTTCATCATCCAAACGAATGCCTTGAACCCTGATGTCCATATCTCCAACAAACCATGGTCTAACCTTGAGAAACACATGCTCAAATGAGCTGTCGTATCTTTGACTTGATTCAATCTGAGCTCGTAAATTATTTACTGCCTTTCTCGTGTTGAGGTCATAATTCAAATGCGCTAAAAAACAGGTGTCTGATTTTTGCAGTCCATTTGGGATGGTCACAGGCCAACTTTTATCTGTTGCCCGTTCAACTGTATCTGGAAATAATCGTTCATTAACAATCGACCACGAATAGGTAGAAATGACCCGTTTCACTTCCATCGACACTCCGAATGTTCTGACGAAAAACTCTATGCATGGAATTAACAAACGTTGATATGGGCCTTCAGTGGTATCGAATGCAATTGAAAGAGAGGAATCTGAGCCTTCACCTTCAAGAGGATATATTTCTGAGAACCATTTAGGGAAAGAGCTCTTCATTCCATACACACTTTTATATCCGAAGTTCCTATCTTCCCCTTTGGAAGTATCAGAAACTTGAAATGAAAAGCCGCATTCCTCTAAGTGCCCATATTGGCCAAGGTCAATGCCATTTGAGTACACGTGACCAACAAATAAAAGACCAAGTTCGGTAAGTACTGCTTTGTTCTTTACAAATTCGCCAAGAGATCCGTCTTCATTTATTACTCGCCATAATAGATTCACATGGGGTTGACTATCATCTCGCAGGTTCTTTTGAATTGATTGATACCACCATAGAACGGCCTTTTGCCCGCTCTCAAGCTTTGCTTCTCGAATAGTTACTCGACCCATTCCCACAGACTGGGATTGTCGCAGAAATAATTAGAATATCGCAATAATAATTGTAATTCACAGCCACCGCCGATCATGGCTACATCAGATGCAGAGTGATGAGGAGCTCTGTACGGAGGCATGGCTGAAAGAGCTGTGCGACCGCCCTCTCCCGAGATACTGTAGATGCGTGCCACCTCCAGCTTCTGCCCACTTGTTAAGGATGGAAGAATGCCAGGAAGCCGCTCAGCCAGCATGCTCTTACCCACGCCGGGAGGGCCGCTAAGCAGAAGATGGTGGGAACCTGCCGCGGCAATCTCCAGAGCACGCCGTGCCTGCTGCTGACCACGGATATCGGCCATGTCTGGGACATCTGCTGGAGATTCACCTTTAGGCAGTGTTGCTTCATATCGGGTGAGCGGCTCCCTGCCCGCCAAATGCAGAGCGACAGCCAACAGGCTTGATGCTGGCAGCACTTCAATACCATCCACTACGGCTGCCTCGTCGGCATTGGCTTCGGGGAGGATGATCGATTTGAAACCCTGAGCACGTGCAAACAGAGCCAATGGAAGTGTGCCAGAGGTTGGATTAAGCCTCCCATCCAGTGCCAGCTCACCAATCATAAATGGAAGCGTCTCATTTGGTTGTACCTGCCCGGATGCAATGAGCAGACCGATGGCAACGGGGAGGTCAAAGTAGGAGCCATCTTTTCTTTTGTCGGCCGGAGATAAGTTGACGGTGATATGGCGAAGTGGAAATTCGAAGTTGGAGTTAAGCAGGGCCGCCCGGACACGATCACGAGACTCTCGAACTGCAGCCTCGGCCAGGCCGACCATAGACCACGAGGGCAGGCCTCTTGAGAGGTCTACTTCAACATCTACAGGCTCGGCATCGAGCCCGCGCAATGCGGCACAAGCCAAACGAGCTAACAAAACTGAAACTACTTATTTGTGATCTTTCAGCTTCTCTTCAAGCTCTTTGACACGCGCATCCAATGCAGCAAGCTCTTCACGAGCCTTCTTCAGCATAGCTTCCTGAACCTGCATACGTTCATGGGTGACAACATCAAAGTGCTCCAACGCCCCTTCAACTACGCTTCGCACCTGCGTTTCCGCTTCCTGTTTCACACCGCCAAACATGCGCAGACCAGCTGCAATCTTCTCAGCGATATCATCCAATACTTCGTTGTTTACAGACATCTTCCGCCTCCGTTACAAGCCAAGCATCTCACTTGCGTGCAGATGCGGCAAGATTCCCTTTTAGGTAGGCACTCTTTCCTGATGGCATTTTAATGCGTAACCATTCCGAATCTTTCAGCGGTTTCACTTCCAGATGTTTTCCTGGAAGATACCAGCCAACCTTTTTTGCAAAAGCATTTGGCTTTTCTCTAATGTTTTTGTAACGTCTGAAATCAAAACGATCAAAACGTTTAACCGTCTCACTCTTTTTCCGAATACTCTCCACCAGTGCCTGCTCAACCGACTCTTCCCGAACAGCACCACTTTTCACTTTCACCGAGATCGTAGTCAGGCTCTTTGTCTGTTTTTTAAGGCTTACCTTTCCATCAAGGCCTTCGTTACCAAAGGCAATCAGATAACCACCCTCTACCGGCTCAAGCACGCTCACATCCAGGTCTGTCCTCTTCAACCCTCTCTGAACGGATACAAGTGTAGCGCGCATAGAGATGGGGAAACTCGCCTCTTTCCCCTGAGCCAGATAGACCAGCCCCTCAACAGCCGAGCCGCCAACTGCTGCAACCACAGCACATCCCGACAGACTAAGTGAAACCAGCACCGCAACAATTATTCGCCCCATCGTCTGGCCTCACCATCATCAATATTCAAATGATCCATCACACGATCAACTACAAAGTTTATCAGATCGTCCACAGATTCAGGCCTGTGATAAAAGCCCGGCATAGCTGGAATCATATCCACACCCATGCGCGACAGCTTCAGCATATGCTCCAGATGAATACTGGAGAGCGGCGTTTCACGAGGCACCAGAATCAATCTGCCACGCTCCTTAAGCATCACATCCGCAGCTCGCTCCAGAAGATTATCCGAAACGCCTCCTGCAATACGGGCCAGTGAACCCATCGAGCATGGAATTACCACCATATGTCGAATGCCTGCCGAACCGGATGCTGCAGGTGAAAACCAGTCGCTCTGATGATAGTGGTTCAGTAGTTCGTCAGAGATTTGTAGATGCGATGCGATAGCTGGCGCAACCTCTTCTCTCTTCTCAGGCAGGCTTAATCCCAACTCCTGCTTCAGCACCACCCGTGCCGCATCTGAAAAGAGCAGATGCTGCTTCACACCCATAGCGGCAAGCCGTTGAATCAGGCGCAATCCATAAGCCGCACCCGAGGCCCCGGTCACCGCAACAATAATCTGTTTCACTTCACTGGCCTCACAAACCAATCAACAACGCTCATCTCTGCCTCCTGCATCAAATGCTCATACTTCCAAACCCCACTCCTCACGCAGTGAGAACCATCACATTGAAAAACTTTCGCCAAGATAGAGGCGTCGGGCATCCGGGTGGGCAATAATCTCATCCGTAGTCCCCTGAACCAGAATCTCACCGGCACTCATCAAGTAGGCTCTGTCACAAATACTCAGAGTATCCCGAACATTGTGATCAGTAATCAGAATGCCTATCCCTTTAGCCCTCAAATCAGCGATAATCGCCTGAATATCTTCAACTGCGATGGGGTCAACGCCAGCAAAGGGCTCATCCAATAGCAAAAATCCTGGTTTCGTTACCAGCGCCCGTGCAATTTCCGTGCGGCGGCGCTGGCCTCCGGAGAGGGTGTAGGCTTTCTGATGCTGAACACCTTCAATTCCGAGATCAACCAGCAACCCTTCCAGCTCCTCTTCGATCTGAGCATCCGGCAAGTCCAGCGTTTCAAAGATTGCCATCAGGTTTTCTCTTACCGTCAGTTTGCGAAAAATGCTCGCCTCCTGTGGCAGGTAACCGATGCCCTGCCTGGCTCTCAAATGCATGGCCAGGCCAGTGATACTCTCGCCATCAAGCGTTACTTCGCCCCGGTCGGCCTGAATCAGGCCACAGACCATATAAAAGCTGGTGGTTTTACCTGCGCCATTAGGCCCAAGAAGCCCTACGCACTCACCGGAGTAGACATCCAGGCCAACATCATGAACCACTGTTTTTTTATGATAACTTTTACTCAGTCCTTTTGCGGAAAGGTGATGAACCGAACTCATGGAAGTTTCTTTTTGGCCGGTGCTGCGCCATCTTCTGCATCATTGGCACCCTCTTCACCTTCGGTCTCAAAACTAAGATGAACTCTTTCTCCAGCAGGTCCCTGCTGAATTCTGGTCTCGGTTGTGCCGAGGTTATGGATGATTTTTTCACCCTGAATCGTCCCTTCAGGATCATCCACCTTCGCATCTCCAATCAATATCAAAATCCCTTCAGACTGTTTGTAAATCGCCTCGTTGGAGGAGCCATGTTTTTCACCCTGCTGCATAGTAACGTTGCCATAGGCCTCTGCCCTCTCCAGCTCTCCGCCACCCTGCTGCTTGTAATAAGCAATCAGTCGATCACACTGCAATTCAAAATCATCACGGGTTAAGTGGACCGAGCCTGTAAATTGCGCCCTGTTTTTTGCATGCTCAACAGTTAGAGATTCAGACTCAACCCGAAGTGGCCCAGCCTCAACCAGAGAGCTGCCAACCAACACAAAACTGATCATCCATATCCACCTGATCATCTCTGACCTCCAAAACTACGTGGAGAAGCATCTTCAACCCAGACATCGTGCGCAACCTTTAAGGTCTGACTCTTACGATCTACCCGCAGACCTCTGCCACGCATTTTCAATTTTGGCCTGGTCATTGTGAACTTTCCAGGCACTACCATCTCATCCTTAGCGCTATCGTAACGCAGCTCATCGGAGAGCAGTATCGAATCGCGAAACTGCGCTTTAACCGAGCCCTTAAAATGGATGTTCTTTCTGACCGGTTCAAACCACGCCTCGGCCCCCTCAACAGGGATCGCCTCACCCGTTTCACTGAACAGCTCCAGTCGAGGCTCAACCAGATACATACCCTGATCCTGTTGTTTAGCCTCTTCCGCCTGCAATCGCCAGATGATTCGCTCCCCCTTACGTTCGACAATCAGTGGCTTTTCAACCTTAGCTTCCGGCTGCTTGCTGTCCTCCAGCACCGCTTCAACCGGCTTATCTGTCACGGCGACTTTTGAGTTCACCCACAGAAGTCCCGCGGCAATCACAATACTGCCAATCGAAACAGCCAGCGAGCTCCATTTAACCAGTGACCAGTGTCTATCCTGCATCATCATTCAGTCCGATTGCGATCAGGTGCTTGGCCAACCACAATCTTCAGGGCTTAGTCCATAAGCCTCTGTGACCACTCTGCTCCAGTGACCAGAAGCCAAAATCAGTGCTTCGGCAGCCTGCCTGACAGCCCCGCATCCGCCGGGGTAAGCGGAAACCCAATTCACCTGCTTCAGAACTCCCCGATGCGCATCAGCTGGTGACATGGTGAGAGAGCAGGTATCCATCGCTGGCAGATCAATCACATCATCACCCATATAGGCACACTCACTGGCAGCTACGCCCGCCTCTTCACAGAGCTGTTTCAACCCATCCGCCTTTCTCAACGAGCCCTGCACAACATGATCAATACCGAGATCTCTGGCTCTATGTTCAACCACACGCGAGGTGCGTCCGGTCAGAATCGCCACCTTGATGCCTGTTCGCTGCAGCATTTTGATACCGTGCCCATCCCGGACATTAAACGCTTTTGACTCTTCGCCACTATTATCCATAACGATCTGTCCCTGGGTCATCACACCATCGACATCCAGAATCAGCATTTTAATATTTTTTCCAGCCTGTAGTGGAAAGTTAAGATATGAATCGCTCACGCCACACCCGCCTTCAACAGATCATGCATATGCACCACACCGGATGGTACAGAAGCTTCATCCGCAATAAACAGCACTGTCACTTTATGCTCCTCCATCATACGCACCGCTTCACTGGCCAGATGATCCGCCTCAATAGTGTGTGGAGCGGGGTGCATCAGAGAGCTAACGCCCACCTCAAGATCAACATGACCTGACTCCATCACCCTTCTCAAATCGCCATCGGTGAGACAGCCAATAAGCTTTTCACCTTCACAAATACCTGTAATGCCAAACCTGTGACTACTCATCGAGACAATAGCCTCTCTTAGCGTTGCTGAAGCAGGCACCAGCGGAAGTTCACTGCCTGTATGCATCACATCAGCCACCCGCATCAGCTTGCGGCCCAGGCTTCCTGCCGGATGCACACGTGCAAAATCCTCTTCCCTGAAGCCACGCATTTTCAGCACAACAACAGCCAGAGCATCACCCAAAGCAAGGGCTGCCGTAGTTGATGCAGTCGGAGCAAGATTCATCGGGCACGCCTCTTGAGTAACAGGCACTTCAAGCACGATATCCGCATAACGGCCCAGCGTTGATTCTATGTTGCCTGTAATCGCAATCACGGTTGCGCCGAGCCGTTTGATGGTTGGTAACAGTCCGGATACTTCATCGGTCTCGCCACTATGGGAGAGTGCGAGCACTGCATCATGAGAAGTGATCATGCCGAGATCACCGTGCTGGGCCTCTGCGGCATGCACGAAAAATGCAGGGGTTCCGGTCGATGCAAATGTAGCTGCGATCTTTCTGGCGATGATTCCCGACTTACCCATGCCGACAACCACCAGTCGCCCTTCCAGTTTCAGAATGGAGTCGACCGCATCCGTAAAGGCGCTGCCCAGTGAATCCCTCTGCAGGGTGAGCGCATCAATCTCAATATTTAAAACCTTACGGCCTTTTTCCAGCCATGCATCTCTATCCGATGTCATCTACAAACCACCTGAAAATGTTGAATAATTAACCTGCAACAAAGCATGAAGTGATGTTGGCAGTTGGGCAAGCGGAGTTATAGCCCCTCAACTCCAGAGCAGAGCCAGCATTGGAGCATTAAGCTCAGCCATCAGCTCTCTTGCCACTACTCTAAATGCCATCATCTCGCTCTTGGGAACAGGTCTGGCCGGTGAATGTTTCACAGCCAGCGGATTCACAGCTCTGCCTCGAACCCTGAATTCAAAGTGCAGATGCGGACCAGTAGCCAGACCGCTCATACCGACATAGCCGATGATCTGCCCCTGCTTTACTCGTCTGCCCTGTTTGATGCCGCGACCATATTTGCGCAGATGCGCATAGGCGCTTGAGTGAGCCGAATTGTTATGGCGAATCTCAACAAAGCGGCCATAGCCACCCTTCCAACGCGAGTAGACCACCCGCCCATCACCAATCGCCCGGATCGGCGTACCGCTTGATGCCGCATAATCGACACCACGATGAGCACGGGTATAACCAAGCACCGGATGCTTTCTGCTGCTGGAAAAACGCGATGAGATACGGGAGAACTTCACCGGGGATTTCAGGTAGGTCTTGCGCATGCTGCGACCTTCCGGCGTGAAATACTCCACATTGCCGTTGGCCAGCTCATAACGGATCGCCTTGTAAGATTCACCCTGATTCACAAATTCAGCCACCAGAATCTTGCTGCTACGCATCCGGCCCTGATCATCAAAGCCCTCTTCAAAGAGAACAGAGAAACTATCCCCTATTCTCAAATCTCTGGCAAAATCGATATCCCAACTGAAGATATCGATCAGGTTCATCGTGGTGCGCTCATCCATGCCTGCACTCAGAGCAGAAGCGAACAGTGAATCGGTGATCTTGCCTGACGCACGCACCTGACGTCTGTTCATCTCTCTTGGCTGCAGCTCAGCCTTCCAGCCTTCACCCTCGGCAGAAGAGAGGTGCAACCGCTGGGTAGCATCGATGTTGTAAAAGACATGCGTCTGTGAATCTTCATCTTCACGCCAGAATGCCTGACCTGCCCGAACCTTCTTTAGTGAATGAACCTTTTTCGCCGCCTTCGACATCTCGATCACTTCAGCGAATGGAAAACCGAGCTTACCGAGTGCTGTGGCTGTTGCATCGCCGGGCTGAAGAATCACTTTTTTACTGTTGATCTGCTGAACAGGCTCAAGCAGATCAGCCTTGAGCCACTCCTCCTGAAGCATCGGAACGCTTGCATCCACCGGCTTGCCAACCAGCATCAGTATCAACGTAAAGATTGCAGCGACCGAACCGGCAGCACTCAGCATGACAGGCTTTACAGAGAGCTGGCGTTTAAACGAACGGCGTTGCTTCACCCTGGAAGGGCGAGCGTTCTCCTGAACTGTTCTGCTGGCAAAATCCTGCTGCAATCATCTCTCCTGTTGCTTCGTAAACAGCCCCAAAAACAGCCGTAGAATCCCGAAAGAAGCCCATGCTTGAATGTTCAGGCGATATTGTCAAAAAAAGTCAGTAAAAACAGTCGCTTTTAGCCTCAGACAATATTCGGAAAAGATTTTTTCATTATTTTATCGAATTTGGTGTTTCAGATACGCTTTTAACAAATTCTCACACTTATCTAATCAAAAAAGGCCCAAAAAGGCCATTTTCTGGAAAGATTTCTTTAAGATTTTCCTATTTTCGCCTCCACAACCCCAAATACACCGAAATTTTACAAAAAACCTTTTTGATCACATGAGAATGGCCTCGTCAGATCAAAAGTGGGCATTCGACATATCGGACTTTCCTGAGCTGTACTAAACTATCCCTAACTCAACATAGGGAGGCGGAGGTGAATTTCAATGGCTTATAAAGAAGATCTAAATGAAACACAGGGGGAGGAAGTTAAGGTTTCTTGCTCTTCATGTACTGGAAAAACTATTCATAAGGTTTTACTGTCAGTAGATCAATCTGGGCGTGCAGAAGATGGAGAATTTGACTTTGACTGGGATGATCATTTCCAAATAATTCAATGCCTTGGCTGCAAGACGGTTTCATTTCGGAATGCACATTCAAATTCTGAAGATTTTGAGCAAATAGGCCCTGATGAATATGGAATTGCAGTTTATGAACACTTATTCCCTTCTCGATTTGAGGGCAGAAAAGGACTTGGTGACGATCTACACCATCTTCCAACAAAGGTTAGATGGATTTACTCGGAAACGTTGAAAGCTTTGAATGGTAGCTCCCCAATTCTCACTTGAATCGGACTTAGAGCACTTGTTGAAACAGTCTGTAAGGAAAAACATGCTGCAGGCAATGACCTACAGAATAAAATTGATAATTTAGTTGTAGAAAACATTCTTACTCCTGTAGGTGCGCAAGTTCTTCACAAAATACGGTCGCTCGGAAATAAAGCCGCCCATGAAGTGAAGCCTCACAATCAAGAACAATTAGGACTTGCAATGGATGTAATCGAGCACTTACTCATTGATGTATACATACTGCCAACAAAAGTTGATGCAGAGTTTGCTGATTAATATGTGGTTATTAGTTAAATCTCATCAGGAGTAATGAGCCATTGCCAGAGTTCACTGAAATAAATAAAAGCGATGCGTTGTTTACTGAATTGGCACTTAGGTTAGTGGGGTTCGATAACAAAGGTGTTCCATTTAGTTTTGGTACTGCTTTTGTAATACAACCTTACTTATTAGTTACTGCGAAACATGTTGTAGAAGAATTTATGTTAAAAGGTAAGAGCACAGGGAATGAAAACGAGTTTAAATTAACATTCTGGGCTATTCAGGTTGAGTGGGTAAATGCGGAACATAATTACAATATATGGCAAGTTGTTAACGCCTATTTTTCTCCCCATAGTGACATATGCCTTCTACATGTTGGAGCCTACAATGACACTGCTGCTAAATATAAAGAATGGAAAGTTTTGCCTGTTTCATTAGAGCCTCCTGAAGTTGGTGAAAAAATTACTGGATTTGGTTTTCATGCCACTAAATTTAAGGGGTCTGTAGTTTCAGAATCTGGTGATTTGAAGCATTTAGAGCTTAATGATACTTCATCAAGATCAATCGGATATGTGAAACAGGTGCATATGCACAAACGTGACTCTGTCATGCTTCCATTTCCATGTATCGAAGTCGATTGTCGTTTTGATCCGGGTATGAGTGGTGGATTGGTGATCAACTCAAACAGTGAGTTATGCGGAGTCGTGTGCTCAAGCATGCCTGTAGATGACATGCACTATTCTCATGTTGCTCTTATATGGCCGATAGTTGCCATTGAAATTGATTTCGGCATTTCTAATTCTGAAGTGAAGGGCGTTCATAGGCTGTTAAAGCTAATCGAAGTAGGGAAATGGAAGCCCCGTGGTTGGGAAAATGTAAAGATTGAATATCTAAACGGACAAAGTTTTCCTCAAGTTTCTTACGCGATATCAAAAAAGTCTTAACCACTTACACAAACGCTAGTTGAATCTCCGCATTTGGCCGAAAGCAGGCGTTCAGTAGAGTGATTCAAACAGCTCCTCGAACTGCTGGTAGATGATCCGGCGTTTGAGTTTCATGGTTGGGGTCATCAGTCCGTTCTCCACAGTGAAAGGCTCGGTGTGGATCGTAATTCTGCGAATCTGCTCATGCGGACTTAGCGGTTTCAGAAGCGTCTGAACCCGGCTCTGGATATGTTTACGCAGCACATCGGAACTCGCCAGTGCATCCCAATTCGCTTTGGGCAGGCCGCTCTCAGCAGCCCACGCCTCACACGCCTCCCGGTTCGGCACCACCATCGCCACCAGATAGGGGCGTTGATCGCCGTAGACGACTACCTGCTCGATCAGCGGCTCACCCACCAGCTGTGCCTCGACCCTTTGGGGTGCGATATTCTCACCGCCGGAATTGACGATGATATCCTTCTTGCGATCGGTGATTTTAAGATAGCCATCCGCATCAAACTCACCGATATCGCCGGTATGGAACCAGCCATCAATCAGCACCTCTTTCGTCGCTTTTTTGTTTTTCCAGTAGCCGGGCATGATGTTATTTCCCCGGGCAATGATCTCACCATCTTCAGCGATTTTGATCTCTACGCCCTTGGCCACCAGCCCAACCGTACCGATTCGGCGATCAGACATCGGGTTCACAGCAAGAAGCGGAGCAGTCTCACTCAGGCCATACCCCTCCAGCACAGGCAGCTTCAATGTTTCGAAAAACTCACCCACCTCAACACTTAAGGGGGCCCCGCCTGAAACGAATGCGCGCAGTTTGCCGCCAAAGCGACCGCGAACCTTCTCACCCACCAAACGATCCAGCAGCTTAAAGAGCAGGCCACCCATAAAGCCGCGACGCTCTTTTCCGGCCAGATCAAAATAGATACTGAACAGCTTCTGATGAAAAGATGATTGTTTCGCCACCTGAGCCAGAATTCTGCTGCGCACCACTTCAAGCATGCGTGGCACAGAGATCATAATGGTCGGCTCTGCCTCCACAAGATTCTTGGCAACAGTGTCAGGTCGCTCAGCAAAGGCGACTGAGATACCGTAAGCGTAGGGGAGAAAGTGGCTGCCGGTTCGCTCAAGCGTATGCGCCAGCGGCAAAAATGAGAGCATCCGATCTTCCGGCTTTATAGAGAAGACGGCAGGAACTGTTTCAAGGTTGGTCAGGATATTTCCGTGGGTCAGCATCACCCCTTTCGGGTTGGCAGTGGTGCCGGAGGTGTAGACGATTGTGGCCAGCTGATCACGCTCAATCTTGGCCAGGCGTCTGTTCAATCGCGCTTCATCAACCTCAACACCCTCAAGCTCAGCGAGGCTATGAACCAGCTCGCCATCACTATCTTCCAGTGAATAGAGCTGCTTGACCGATTTTGATTCAACAGCTGCAGTGATCAGGTGATCAAGCAGCGTGCCGCCGGAGGTAAACACCATCGAAGCAGCGGAATCATTCAGCACATAGACAATATCCTGAGGCCTGTAAGACACATAGAGCGGTACGGTGACCGCACCGATGGAGAGAATGGCAAAATCAATCACAGCCCACTCAGGGCGATTCTCCATCAAAATGGCAATGCGATCACCCGGCTTAACCCCTGCCTGCATCAACCCCGATGCAACATGCCTGACCCTGTCAGCAAGCATCTGGTAGGTGATCGGGCAGTACTCCCCGCCTCTGCGCTCCCACTGCGCGGGACGCAGCGGAATCTCATCTACCTGCCTGAAAAAAGCGGCAGGAAGACTCGGACAGACCGGGATAAACTCAGCTGTCTGCAGCGTCTTTCTCTTCGGCCTCTTCAGCCTTCTCTACTTTTTTCTTTCTGGCCGGTGCACGTTTGCGAGCCGGTTTTCCGGGCTTCTTTTCAGCAGCCCGTCTCTTTTCGGCTTCAACTTCTTCAGCTGCAGAACCCTCTTCAGACTTCTCTTCTTCCTTAACCTCTTCTGCATCCGGTTCCGGCTCTTCAGAAGCAAGCTCCATATGAACCAGCAGCGTCATCTGCGTAATGACAACACCCGGCACACTGACCACTGCAGAGAAGAGAAGACCTGCCATGATCAGACCAACCAGATGTGCAATGCCTCCCCAAAAGCCAGTTGCATCATAAGCACGCGTGAAAGGTTCGGAAGCAGCATAATCGACCAATCCAAATGTGATTTGCGCGCCCAGCCAAAGTGGTGAAAGCAGCAGTGCCGCCACAAACAGGGTGACCAGAACACCGCCAAGATTGTAGATCAACAGCTCAGGAAGACGCTTTTTGATCAACCGCCAGAGATCGTCTTTCAATGATTTTGCATCGGCATTGGCAATGGCCACTCGGGCAGCGATATTGAACAGCGCCAACATCAGCGCGATAGCAACCACCGTGTTCAGCAGCAACAGGGGTACACCGACCAGTGCCAGCCAGACCACGCCAAGACCGGGGATGTTTGCCAGCCCCAGCACCACCATCTCTGCCAGCACCAACGCCAAAAGCAGGCCCGCGCCCCAAACAGGCAGCATCAGAATTGATTGCGCCCTGCCCCAGGCAAACCGGCACGCTTCAATGGTGTTGGGAACAAACGCATCGTTAAGCTGGCACTGCAACTGATGTGCCAGTGCAGTTAGTCCGAATAGCAGGGTAACAAGAAAAGCCATGCCACCAACAAAGTGAGCAAGAATAGATGTAAAAGTAAGCTGACCACCCAGACTGAAAAGGCCATAGAGCACAACAGCCAGTGAGATCGACAACACCATGGTTGTCAGCAAACGCGGCTTCAGGGCATTACGTGCCGCGCCTAGCCACTGATCGGTTTGAAAATAACGCTGATTCATTAAAAATTCCCTCCACACTTACGATCGATTTGAAAAGATTAGACGAGAACAAGGCTCCTGACCAATCATTGAAAAGGCCCTGCACTGCAGGGCCTTAGCCATCCAATTCACTTGGAATGAAAATGGTTACAGGCGACGCCCATAAATATACTGCTGTGTATAGGCATTTGAGCCATTCATACCACGCACAATGCCAGCTAGCTGTCGGATCGTGTTCATCATAATATCTTTGGCCATGTCGCGACGGTAGGCCATCAAATGCCCTAATGCCTGGCGAGGAAGCTTGTATGCAACACAATCTTCAAGTGCAGTTACCGTAGCGCTTGCAGGCTCATCATCAAAGATCGCCATATCACCAAGCTGGGTTCCTTCACCCACTTCGCTGACTTTAACTTTCTCTCCATGACTATCGTGAAGCACGCCTGCCCGGCCTGAATAGAGAAGATAGAGACCATCACTATGTTCGCCCTCTTCGATTAATACATCGCCCTTGCCAAACTCTGAGATGCGAATCGACTGGGCCAGCACATTCTGCTCGCCGGTATCCAGATGCCGGTGAAAAATATGATCTTCCAGCCATTCGTAATCGATTTCCATGTTCATCTCCTCCACAACAGTTTCTCGCCATTAAAACGCAATTATTTCCATGCACAGCAAACCGTTCCGTGAGCCACGTCACCACTTTAAATATTGACGTAAAATCCGACTTTCATAGACATCTGGCGAATATGGAAAAGCGAGGCTAAGATTCCGCCAAAGCTTTCGGGAGCATAATACACAGTGACCTTTCAGGATCTTATTCTTACACTGCAACAATTCTGGGCTAAGCAGGGCTGCGTCATTCAGCAGCCGTATGACAGTTCCATGGGAGCCGGAACATTTCATCCGGCCACATTCCTGCGCGTGCTCGATGACAACGACTGGCGCACTGCTTACGTGCAACCAAGTCGCAGGCCTACCGATGGGCGCTATGGAGAAAACCCGAATCGCCTACAGCACTACTACCAGTTCCAGGTAATCCTGAAACCCTCCCCCGAAAATATTCTCGATCTCTACCTCGAATCACTACGTCAAATTGGCATCGATACCGATGTGCATGACATCCGCTTTGTAGAAGATGATTGGGAATCACCAACACTGGGCGCATGGGGCCTGGGCTGGGAAGTCTGGCTCAATGGTATGGAAGTCACCCAATTTACCTATTTCCAACAGGTGGGCGGTGTAGAACTTAGCCGGACACCGGGTGAAATCACTTATGGTTTGGAACGTCTGGCCATGTACATCCAGGGCGTTGAGAATGTTTATGACCTGACCTGGGTTGAAGCCCCTGACGGATCAAAAGTCACCTATGGCGATGTCTTCCTGCGCAATGAGCAGGAGTTTTCGGCGTACAACTTTGAGCATGCCGACACCTCATTTTTGCATCAGCAATTTGATCAGGCCGAAAGCGATTGTAAACGTCTGTCTGAATCAAACCTGTTCATTCCTGCTTATGAAGAGGTGATCAAAGCTTCTCACGCCTTCAACCTGCTCGATGCGCGTGGTGCCATCTCTGTAGCTGAGCGCCAGCGCTTTATCGGTCGGGTTCGTGGATTATCCAGAACCGTGGCACAAGGTTATGCAGGGGTAGAGTCATGAAGGTTGATACCACCGCGCCAATGCCATCCATGGCTTTGACGCTCCACGGCATTGAAAAAACGCGGTTTTCCAACACCTCACAAATCAGCACACTGATTTGCTCACCCATCCATGGGTTCGATTCCAGTTTGAGAGGGCAGCATGTCTGATCTACAACCTTTACTCATTGAAATTGGTGTTGAAGAGATTCCAGCAGGCGTTGCACCGCGTATGGGCAATGCACTGAGAACAGCTGTGCAAAAGCTGCTTGCTGACGCAAACATTGAAACCTCTGAGCTTCACCTGGGTGTAACCCCGCGTCGACTTCTAATTCATGCTACATCATGCCCGGCGATGCAGGAAGATCGCGAACAGGTGATCTGGGGACCACCGAAAAACGTAGCGTTTAAAGATGGTGAACCAACAAAAGCGGCTGAAGGATTTGCACGCAAATCAGGCTTGAGCCTGTCTGACTTTGAATTCGCCGATAAAGGTGATGGTAAAGCGCGTTACATGAGAGCTGTACAGACCGTAAAAGGCCGTGCAGTGACAGACATTATTGCTGAAGCAATGCCTGCGATTCTGCGCGGCCTGCCAAGCCCGAAACAGATGCAGTGGCAGGATGGTGAGAACCGTACAGATTCATTCATCCGCCCGGTTCGCTGGATTGTGGCGTGCCTCGGTGATGATGTGATTCCATTCAGTTTTGCCAGCATTAAAGCTGATAGAGTTTCATATGCACATCGCATGTGTGCCGATGCCAAAGGGGAGATCAGCGTAGATGATCCATTTGGCTGGCTCAATGAACGCATGGTGATTGCAGATCGTGATGCTCGTAAAACGAGTGTTATTGAAGGCCTGAAACAGGCAGCAAAAGATGCCGGCGTGAAACTGGTGGAAGATGATGATCTTGTTGAAGAGGTCACCGATCTGACTGAGTGGCCACATGCCATTACAGGCCGGTATCTGGAAGACTTTCTGCGCCTGCCAATTGAAGTGAGCCGCATTGAGCTAAAACATCATCAGCGCTGCTTTTCTACACAAACAGCTGATGGAAAAACATCCAATATCTTTTTTGCTGTAGCAAACATCAAATCAAAAGATCCGGCCGCCGTGGCTCATGGTAATGAGCGCGTTGTAAATGCTCGCCTTGCTGATGCAGCATTCTTCTTTGACCGTGATCCCAATGAGACGCTCGACACACGCGTTGAGAAGCTCTCTGAAATCGTATTCCAGGATGGCCTTGGCATGGTAGGCGATCAGGTTCGCCGTCTGCGTGGTTTTGTGTTGGACAATGCTGACAAACTCGGAGTGAATGCGAATGAAGCACAACGTGCTGCCTATCTATGCAAATCTGATCTGACCACCGGGTTGGTGGGTGAGTTCCCTGAGCTGCAAGGCTACATGGGCGGCATCTATGCAGAGATAGACGGTGAATCATCAGAAGTATCCCGGGCTATTGCAGAACATTATGCTCCAACTGGTGCGGATGATGCATTGCCTGAGAGTGCCGTTGCCTGCGCCATTGGCGTTATAGAGCGTGCTGATAAGCTGTTGGGTTATTTCCATCTTGGCAAAGTGCCAACGGCAAGTGCAGACCCATTTGCCCTGCGCCGCGCAGCCATTGGCCTGGTTCGTCTATTGGCCAATGAATCCAACCCTATCAACATGACACTGACCGAAGTGTTGCATGAAGCTTCCAAGCAGTGGAATCAACAACGTGTAACCATTGCTATTGGTAATGAAACTCAAAAAGCTGTGACCGATTTCATTCATGATCGCCTGCTGGGCATGGCAGATGCGTTTGGTGTCTCCCATTCAGCTTCCGATGCGGCTTTGGGTGCAAATGTTGAGCTTCCATTGGCACAACATCTGGCTGTTGCAAAACTTCTAACCGGCTTTGCAGACTCTGAAGCCGGCCAGGCTGTGGCTGCCGCTAACAAGCGCATCGCCAATATTTTGAAAAAGACGGAACTGATATCTGCTGATGTGAATGCAAAGCTACTGACGGAGAGTGCTGAAAAATCTCTGTATGATGCACTCCAAAACGCGGCAAAAGCGTTCCCTGACAACCCAGAGGATCAGCTGAAAGTTCTGGCAAGCCTTCGCGAGCCGGTAGATGCCTTCTTCGATGATGTGATGGTGATGGCTGAAGATGAGATGGTGCGTAACAACCGTCTGGCGTTGCTATCTCAACTCCGAGGCCTCTTCCTGCAGCTGGCAGATGTCTCACGCCTGTAGCTCTACAGGTTGACCTGTGCCTGAAAACATAGCCGACACACTGGTCCCGTTGATGGCAGCGTGGCTTCTGCTGGCGGGCGCTGCCTTCTGGGCCAAACGTGAAAATTTAGGTCTCTCCAAAGCGATGCTTATTGCTTCGCTTCGAGGGCTCATTCAGCTCCTGGCTCTGGCTCTGGTACTGCACTGGATTTTTGATATTGAATCTCGCACGGCTCAGATGACAATAATTATTGGTTTCTGCATTTTAGCAGGGCATAACAGCGCCCACTATCACTCCGGCAGAAAAACAGCATGGCTTGCAAGCTCAACAGGCCTTATCTGTGGCTGTATCATCACACTTCCCTGGCTTGCCATGACAGGCACCATTGATGCTGATACACGCACGCTGATTCCTCTCGGCAGCATGATTGCCGCTAACGGCATGAATGCGATCTCTATCATGTTTGAACGGATGAAATCCGGTGGCCTCGCCAGTGAAGGGATTCGCACAGCGATGATTCCGACTGTCGATACATTGAAGGTAGTTGGGCTTGTTCATATGCCGGGGATTTTTGTCGGCATGATCCTGGCAGGCAGTCCGCCGATGGCTGCGGCATCGGCTCAGTTGATCGTATTGTACATGATAGTGGCATCAAGCCTTACCTCATGTATTGTAAGCCTCTTGATGATAAACCACTTCAATAAAGCAGCGTTATGAGACTGAAACGGCTGGAACTGGCTGGGTTCAAGTCATTTGTCGACCCGACCAAGATCGAACTGGGTGATGGCATTACCTCCATCGTCGGGCCGAACGGCTGTGGAAAGTCCAACATCGTGGATGCTATCCGCTGGGTACTGGGCGAACACTCGGCCAAACACCTGCGTGGCGGCGTGATGGATGACCTGATCTTTCAGGGTTCAGAAACTCGCCCTCCAGTTGCCCTCTGCGATGTCGAGCTCACCTTTAGCTTTGAGAAAGGCCAGCTGCCCAGCCCATACCATGAGATGGATGAAATTCGTATTCGCCGACGCCTGACTCGCGAGGGTGGCTCGGATGGTTTCATCAACGGCAAGATGGTTCGCATCAAAGATATTATTGATCTTTTTCTTGATACCGGCATCTCCACCCGTGCCTATGCTATTGTTGAACAGGGCTCAATCTCGCGCATGATCACCGCCAAGCCGGAAGAGCGTCGCGCACTGTTTGAAGAGGCGGCCGGTGTTATGAAATACCGCTCACGTCGTCGTGAGTCGGAGTTGAAAATGAACTCCACCCGGCAAAATCTGGAGCGCGTGACCGACCTGCTTGAAGAAGTGCGCTCCCAGTGCCGGAGCCTAAGACAACAATCCTCCAGGGCCGAGCGTTTCAAAGCGCTGCAGGAGGAGTGTGAACAACTGCAGGCGCACAGCTTTGGTATTCGTTATCGTCAACTCGGGCGACAGATGGATGCCATCCGGCTTACACTGGCAGAAAAGCAGAAGCAGGAAGCCGAGCAGGCAAAACTTCATGCCGAATCAGAGGCAGCTCTGGCCAAAGCCCGCGAGGCACTTGTTGCACATGAGACTGAGGCTCAAATCAAACAGGACAATCTTCGCTCTGCAGAGCAGCAGCGTGCCGCTCTTCAGCAACAGGCCGAGCGCATGGCCGGTGAACGCAGACTTCTGGATGAACGAAAGAGCGGCCTGAAACAACGCATCGAAGAGATGCAGCAGCGCAGCAAAATCCTTACTGAGGAGACCCAGCGACTGAAGCAGCAGATGGAGTCCAGCGATGATACCCGGCTACAGAAGATCAGGCAGGATACAATGGAGAAAGTTGCTGCCGCCGAAGCAAATTTCAGCAAAGCACGTGAAATCCGCGATCAGCTTCTGACCGAATTTGAACGGTTGCGCAGCGAGTTCGAAAATCAGGAGAAGCGTCGCCAACAGGCAGAGAGTGCACTGGGTCGTCTTGAGCAGCGCCATCAGGCAGTACAGAGTCAACTTGAAGAGGCGCGCAACCGGCTGCAGAGCAGCGAGGCCGCCATTATGGAAGCGCGCAACGCCTCAGCCGCTGCAGAAAAAAGAGCTTCTGAGGCCATGAGCGCACTGGAACATGCTCAGGTAGAGCTGGACAGGTGTCGCGCTGCACGTGAAGAGGCGATAAGCCAGCGCGCTGAGAGTGAAAAAACGGTACGTGCCCTGCGTGGTGAATCTCAGGAGCTGACTGCACAGCTGGCGCATCAGGATGTTCCGGACAAGCTACGCGAACAGATGCGTTCCAAGGGCGCAATCTGGATTGATGAGTCTCTTCAGGTTCCTGAGGGGCTGGAGCAGGCCGTTGCAGCCGCACTCAGAGGCAGGGCTGCAGATGTGAGTCTGCCTGCCAATCCGAGCCTTTCCGAATGGCAGGAGCTCTGCATCGAGGCCAAAGACGCTCCGATTGCGATGTTTGCCTCTGGCCTCGTTGAGCAAAAGGGGTCAGAAGAGAGTCTGGCCAACGCTATCGGCCTCAGCGGTGACCATCCGCTTTTCAATGTATTCTCTCACATTCATCTCTGCGACAGTGTTTTCAACAGCAAGCCTGCCAAAGGCCGTGCCCTTGTTAGCCGTGATGGCTGGCGACTTGAGCCGGATGGATGGTTGATACCACCTGCCCAAAACCATACGGCCAGACGACTAACCCTGCAGAGACGCCAGCGTGAATGCGAAGCTGAACTGAAAAAAGCAGAGCAGCTTCTACAAATCGGTGAAAAATCCGTTGAACAAGCGGAAGGCGCACTGACACTTCAACAACAGAGCTGGCAGAAAGCGCATCTTGCAGCTACGGAATCAGAGAGTGCTCTGCAATCGGCAGGGGCTAACCTGAAACGTCTGGAAGATGGCCTGACATCACTCAATGATCGCATTGCTCACCTGACTCAGGAAAATGAAGAGATTGGAAAAGATATCCAGCACTGGCAGGAGCAGCGCGATGGCGTCTCCACTGCAGATCAGAAGCTACAGTTGGATGCAAAAGAGAAGCTCGATGCCCAGGCCGCTGAGCAACAGCATTGCGAGCAGCACCTGCATCAGGTACGAAGTGAGCTGGCCTCAGCCGATCAGGCACTCGCCCTGCATCAACAGGCGATTGAAAACCTGCAGCGGGAAGAGCGCAGAGTTACTCAGGAGATCGAACAGCTCAGTGGCAGAATTAGTCAGGATCGCAGCCAGCTTACCCGTACTGAAGATGAGATCACGACAGCAGCGGCACATGAAGGGTTGGACAAAGAGCTTCGCACCGCATCAGAAGAGGTAGAGGCTGCCCATCAGGCACTGAACAGTATTCGTCAGAAAGGGCACGAGCTGCAACAAAGCTCGCACGCAGCTGAACGCGTAGAGCGAGAAGCACGTAACAACAGCCAGCAAGGCAATGAAGCACGTCAGAAAATAGAGATTCAACTGGCTACCGAACAGGCACGCATTCAGGATCTTGAAGAAGAGATTCGTCAGCGCTTCAAAACAACAGCTCAGTCACTGGTCGACTCACTGGATGAATCAGCCGAAGATGAGAATGCAGATCAGATTGTGAAGCGGGCTCGTGAACTGGAAGAGCGCCTGAGCCGGTTCGGGCCTGTTAACCTGCTTGCGATTGAAGAGTTCCAGCAAGCCTCTGAACGCGAAGTGTTCCTGAGCGAACAGTCCGATGATCTTGAGGCCAGCCTGAAAACACTGACCGATACCATCGCACGTATTGATCGCACCATGCGCCAGCGCTTTGTCGATGTGTTTAACGAAACCAATCGAATCTTTAAAGAGACATTCCCGCGTCTCTTCGGTGGTGGCCGGGCCGAACTGCAACTTGATTCCGAAGATGTGTTGACCGCAGGTGTAAGCGTGGTTGCACAGCCACCCGGAAAACGACTCGGTGATGTAGGCCTTCTCTCCGGTGGTGAAAAGGCTTTGACTGCGGTGGCTCTGGTCTTCTCCATCTTCCAGATTAAACCGGCACCATTCTGCATTCTTGATGAGGTGGATGCGCCACTCGATGATGCCAATGTCGGCCGATACAACGACATGATTAAAGAGTTGGCAGACCGGGTTCAGTTTCTCGCCATCTCCCATAACAAGATCACCATGCAGAAGGCAGACCGCCTGATTGGTGTCTCCATGCCGGAGCCGGGTGTATCCCGCATTGTGGCCGTGAATATGGAACAGGTCACCTGATCAACACCGTTAAAAGCTACTGCTTGTTGATATCAAGTAACTTCATGTAGAATCGCACTTTCCATGTTAACTGAAACCCATAAACCGCAATCCGGAAAACCTCTGGATACCCTCTTTATTAAAACCTACGGCTGCCAGATGAATGAATATGATTCATCACGCATGGTTGATCTGATGAAGGAGGCTTATGGCCTGCGCCTTGTCGCAAAGCCTGAAGATGCTGATGTTATTCTGATGAACACCTGCTCAGTGCGAGAAAAGGCAGAAGACAAAGTTTATTCCGAACTGGGCCGCTATAAAAAGATCAAAAACAGTCGCCCTGACCTGATCATTGGTGTCGGCGGCTGTGTTGCTCAACAGGAGGGTGAACGTATTCAAAAGCGTGCCCCTTACGTTGATCTCGTATTCGGGCCACAGACCTATCACAATCTGCCGGAGATGGTAAAACAGATTCGGCGTAATCGCGTGCGCCTAACTGCGACAGAGATGCCAGAGATTGAAAAATTCGATCACCTTCCCACCCCTGAGATTAAAGGAGTATCCGGCTTTGTTACCATCATGGAGGGGTGCGACAAGTTCTGCACATTCTGTGTGGTTCCCTACACACGTGGCCCTGAACTTTCACGCCCGGTCAGTGACGTGCTGGTTGAATGCGGACAGTTGCTGGAGAAAGGTGCTGTTGAAATCAACCTTCTTGGCCAGAACGTCAATGGATTCAGAGGTGAAGGCCCCGATGGCGAGGAGTGGGATTTTACCATGCTGCTCTATGCAGTAGCCGAGCTTGAAGGCTTGAAACGCCTGCGCTTTATCACCAGCCATCCGATTGAGATGACAACGGAACTTGCGGTTGCATTTGGAGAGCTGCCTCAGCTGATGCCATTTCTTCACCTGCCGGTTCAGAGCGGATCGGATAGAATCCTTAAAGCGATGCATCGGGGGCATACCCGTGATGATTATTTCAGAATGATTGATGAGCTGCGTCAGCACTGCCCGGACCTGGCGCTCTCTTCTGATTTTATCATCGGTTATCCTGGTGAGACTGATGAAGATTTTGCACAAACCATCGATCTGGTGAAACGTGTTGGCTACGATTACTCCTACTGCTTCAAATATTCGCCACGGCCTGGCACACCCGCATCCAAGATCGAAGATGATATCCCTGAGAGCGTAAAAGATGCACGGCTGCAAACCATTCTTGATCTGATACGCGAACAATCCATAGAGGCGACCAAACGCCAGGTTGGAAAGACGCTGGATATTCTGGTTGAGAAAGAAGGGAAAAAGCCCGGTGAGATGCAGGGCCGAACACCTGATTTCAAGGTAGTTAACTTCTCCGGTCAACCTCGTCAAATTGGCCAGATTATGCCAGTGAAGATTATTGAAGCCAACGGACAATCCCTGCGTGGAGAGATCTGCCTTGCCTAATAATCATAATAGAAAAAGTGGAGCCTGAAATGGAGACGACTGACTACTCATCCATGAGCACCTCAATGCTTGCCGCACTCTGCGGGCCAGATAACCGGATCATCAAACAGATTGAAAAACACTTTCAGGTTCGCTTCCTCGGTAAACCGGGGCAGTGGAGCATTGATGGAGACAGGGCCGCTCAGGCTTGTGATGCTGTACATCAGCTTGTTGAACAGCTGGAGAGTGGTTCACTTTCTCAGATTGATGTTGAAGGCATTCTGGCTGATGGCCAGTCATCTAAAGATGAACACAACAGAAGCAAAGGTCAGGGCAGCGTGCTGATTGCTGGCCGTCGTCATATCCAGGGCAAAACGGCTAATCAGCGAACGTATCTTCAGGATATTGATCAAAACACACTGACACTCTCCATCGGCCCTGCCGGCTCAGGAAAAACATATCTGGCTGTTGCCGCAGCGGTAGTCGCGCTCAATTCGCATGAAGTTGAACGTATTATTCTGACGCGTCCGGCTGTTGAGGCCGGTGAGCGACTTGGTTTTCTGCCGGGAGACCTGCAGCAGAAGGTCGACCCCTATCTTCGCCCGCTTTTCGATGCGCTGGCAGATATGATCGGCATTGAGAAGATGAATGCACTAATGGAGCAGGGGCGCATTGAGATCGCGCCACTGGCCTATATGCGTGGCCGAACACTTAACGATGCGTTTATTATTCTTGATGAGGCACAAAACACCACCAAGGCGCAGATGAAGATGTTCCTGACCAGACTCGGTTTTGGCTCAAAAATGGTGGTGACCGGGGATAGTACTCAGGTTGACCTGCCCACCCATCAGCAGAGTGGCCTGCTACATGCACTACAGGTGCTCGAAGGTGTTGAGGATGTCGGCATCTGTCGACTGACAGGTAAAGATGTGGTTAGACACCGATTGGTTGAGAAGATTGTTTCCGCATACGAGAAACGCGAAGATGATTGATATTGTTGTTGATGATGAAGGCATCTCAGATTCACTGCCTGACAACGATGTCATCTGCCGGGCCGTTGAGACTGCATCTGCAGAGGCCGGTGCTATCGGGGCACCTCATCTATGCATCCGCTTTGCAGATGACGCATCTGTTAAAAGTCTAAATAGCCAGTGGCGCGGCAAAGAGCGAGTCACCGATATCCTCTCCTTCCCGATGCAGGATGGTCCTGATTTCGATCTGGATGAGTCACTCGGTGATATGATTCTTGCCACACCCTTCACACTTAAAGAGGCAGAGAGGCTCTCTCTTGCCGCAACAGACCATATGCTTCACCTGATTGTTCATGGTACCCTGCATCTATTGGGGTATGATCATATGGAAGATAGTGAAGCGGAAACCATGCAAAAGATAGAGTCCAGTACCATGCAAAAGCTTGGCTTGCATAACCCTTACCCGAACGAATTTTACAAGGATGAAGAGCATGTCTAAACGTTTTCAGGAGTGGCTTCGTCAAAAGCTTCTGACCCGCCTGAGACCAGGCCGCAGCGAAGATGAACTGCTTACCCTGATCGGCAGTGCGGAAGCAATCCAATCAGATGAGCAACGCCTTCAAATGGAGAGTATGGTGGAGTTCCACGACATGCGGGTTCGTGAAGTGATGATCTCACGCTCTGAGATCAAAGCAGTAGATATCAACATGCCACTCTCCGAAGTTGAGAGAGTCATGACAGAGAGCGGTGTAACCCGTCTTCCGGTCATCGATGGAGAGCTGGACCGGGTACTGGGCGTAGTTCATGTCTGGGATCTTTTCTCGGCACGGGTCCGCAACGAATCGCCAACTTTACATGAACTGGTTCGACCCTGTTTGAAAGTGTCAGAACTGCAGAGGGTATCGGGCCTGCTTTCTGAGATGCGCGAAGACAGCCACATGGCCATAGTGCTGGATGAATACGGAGGAACTGCAGGCCTGGTCACACTCTCCGATCTGCTTGGAGAAATTATCGGCTCAATGGATGAGCGCGGTGAAGCCACTGAGGGTGCTGAATATCAACGAACCGAAAGCGGCGCACTTGAAGTACAGGCACGCATGCATGTTGAAGAGTTGGCTGAGCTGCTTGACCGAGAACTTCCTGAAGGGGACTTTGATACCGTTGGCGGTTTGATTGTCACCGAACTTGGTCGTATTCCGGTACTGGGTGAACAGGTCACCATTGCCGGGCTGGATATCCACGTTCAGGAGGCTGATCCCAGACGAGTCATCCAGATTCTGATCAAGCCGGATTACAAGACCGGCTGATCATGTTCAATCACCGGGGGGAGAACAGCTTCAGGCCTTACCATGCCGTTCTGACACTGCTTTGCGGTGGTGCCATGCAGTTCACCTTCTCACCCTATGATCAAAACTGGCTGGCCATTATTGCCCTCGCCATCTGGGGCTGGCTGCTACTTAACTCCTCGCGTCCATTCCTGATCAGTTATCTTTTTGGCTTTGGCTGGTTCGGACTCGGATCATGGTGGCTGGCGGACACCTTTCATCTCTACGGCGGACTCCCCTACCCGGTTGCCTATGGCTGCGTAGCCCTTGTTGGTCTGGTTATGGCATTTTTTCCGGCTCTCTGGGGCTGGCTGACAGTCAGAATATCAGGCAACAGCAGCTGGACAGTTTTGCTGTTTCCGGCATCGGCAGTTCTGATTGAATGGCTGCGTGGACACCTCTTTACAGGTCTTCCCTGGACTTCCCTTGGCAACCTGATTCTCGACACTCCCGCATCCAGCTGGGCATCAGTTGTCGGCGTCTATGGTGCAGCAGCCATTCCTGCCCTGATCGCTATATCTTTGGCAGCCTTTAGCCATCGTAAGACCAGTCCGGCAGCCGTGGCTGGTCTGCTTCTCTCCGCAATCATTTTTCTGTTCCCCCCTCAACCGCTGAAGTTTAAAGGTGAGGCAAAAACTGCCGCTCTGATTCAGGGAAATGTCCCTCAGGATGTGAAATGGAATCGCACTTTTCTTGAAGAGACCATGCGCCGTTACGACACACTCTCCGGCTCTGCATTTGAAGGAGCTGATATCCTCATCTGGCCTGAAGCGGCAATTCCCTTCTTTCTCTCCCGTGCACCCGGCTGGGATCACTGGCTGAGCAATCGAGTCACCATATGGAGCACCCCACTTCTCTTTGGCGGACTAAAAGTGACTGAAGAGAAACCCGGAGCACCAGCTATCGCACAAAACGGCCTGTTTATTCAGCAGCCCGGATCATCCGGCCGTGATTTTACCGGCAAACATCATCTCGTACCGTTTGGAGAGTACGTGCCATCATGGCTACCATGGCTGCATAAAATTGTTCCCAATATTGCCGATTTTCAGCCTGCAGAAAATGGTGGCGTGTTGATGGGTAGTGATACAATTTTTGGTTCACTGATCTGTTATGAATCGATCTTCCCGGAAGAGGCACGGGCTCGAGTAGAGCAGGGAGCTCAGGTGCTTGTAGTGGTGACCAACGATGCCTGGTATGGCCAGAGCCCGGCCGCGTGGCAACATCTTCAGGCTGCACGCATGCGTGCGATTGAAACGGGCCGCTATCTGCTTCGTGCCGCTAACACCGGCGTTTCTGCAATTATTGCTCCGGATGGTGCTATCACGGCAACCGCCCCATGGTGGACGCAGAGCGTGGTAAAAGGTACATATCGTCTTTCAGACGTGGTGACGCCGTATCAGAGATGGGGTGATCTGCCACCGCTGATCGTGGCTGGCATATTACTGCTGGCAGGTGGCCTCTATAGAAAGAAGTGGAGTGAGCGATGAAGCAACAGCCGGTATCAGTTTTAGGAGCAGGTTCCTGGGGGACTGCACTGGCTATGGTATTGGCTCGGTGCGGTCGTGAAGTTCGCCTGTTTGAGAGAGACGACACGCTGGCTAAAGAGATGCAGAAGAAGCGCCAAAACAACACTTTTCTTCCCGGTATCACCTTTCCGGAGAGCCTCACTGTCACTTCCAGTTACGATGTAGCGCTGGATGGCACTGCTGCAGTCGTACTGGCTGTACCATGCTCTGCAGGTGATTCGGTTCTAAGCAACATCTCCAACTACACCATGCCTGTAATTGCTGCCTGCAAAGGACTTAATCCCGATTCATTGGAACGAGTTGATGAGCTGCTGATTCGCCATGTTGGTATTGAGCGAGCCGCACTGCTCTCAGGCCCATCATTTGCCAGAGACAGTGCCGAAGGGCTGCCAACCGCAATCACCATGGCCGCAGCCGATATCAAGCTGGCTCAACAGTGTGCCGAGCTCTTTGATGACCCCGCATTCAGAATCTATACCAGCACCGATCTGACCGGGGTCGCGCTGGGCGGTGCACTAAAAAATGTCATCGCCATTGCGACAGGCATCGCATCTGCTTTAAACCTTGGACACAGTGCCATAGCTGCACTGATCACAAGAGGAATTGCTGAAATCACAAGGCTTGCTGTTGCCTGTGGTGGCAGACCGGAGACCATGAGCGGGCTCTCTGGGCTGGGTGATCTTGTATTGACCTGTACCGGTGAACTCTCACGCAATCGCAAAATGGGTATAGCACTGGCCAGTGGCATGAGTGTTGATGAAGCACGTAGCCATGTTGGTCAGGTCGTAGAGGGTGAAAAGACCGCGATTGCAGCATGCAGACTGGCTAAGAAACATGCCATTGAGATGCCGATCTGCGAAACTATTTGCGCCGTTCTTCAGGAGCAGATCAAACTGGATGAGGCTGTCTCCCGGCTTCTAAACCGACCTCAAAAGCCTGAACATATCTGACTCTGGAACCTGACTGCGATGGATGATGAAGAGCTGTTTTCCAAGGCGATGAGCGTGGTTCGCCCTATTGCAGCCTCAGATAAGGTCAAGATTGAAAAGCCCAAACCGAAACGACTGAAACGTGACGTCCACCGCAAACCACTGTCCGAGCTCTCATCCACGCCCAAACATTCGGCACCCGATACAACTGAAGATCCATGGACGCTGATCAATAGCGGCGTCTCCCGTGAGAAGGTTAAGCAGCTTGGTGCCGGGAAGCCTCCGATTGGACTTGAGATTGATCTGCACGGCATGACCCGGGATGAAGCATTATTGGGGCTGGTTCGCCTGTTTGAAGAGGCGCTATCTGAGAAAAAACGAGTGGTCTGTATTGTGCATGGCCGCGGCCTGCACTCGCAAGGGAAGCCAGTCCTTAAAGAGGCCACCTATCAGTGGCTTAGGTCTGGTCCGTTCGCAAGCCTGATTCTTGCTGCGATTTCAAAGCCCTACACCGGCGGCGGCTCATGTCTTGTGCTTCTGCGAAGAGAGCGCAACAAGGGGCGTTAATTCCCTCTGGTGCATCTTCGCTCTCGTACGCTATAATTCCACTATGAAAAGAATTCTCCCTCTGGCTCTCATCGCATTTTTTGCAGCGGCCTCTACATCTCAGGCCGATGATGATGTGATTGAACCGCCTACCAAAATCCACAACAGTGAAGCCGCACGCGAAACTGTCGACACCAACAGTTCCGGAGACCTGAACAAGGAGCTCTCCGCACCAGAGCAAGGCGATAGCACTGCTGAAGTTCGCTCTTACATTGATAATAAGGGTTCCGAAATAACCGAGCACTCCATCAATGGGAAGGTTTACATGGTCCGTGTTCAGCCAGCCGGAAAGTTTCCTGCATATTATCTTTATGATAATGATGGTGATGGCGTATTTGAGAAGAAACTTCCCGGCGGTTACAAACGTCCAAGCCCTCCAATGTGGGTTATCAAACGCTTCTGAAACCTGTCACACCCAACCTTATTTTAATTACTGACAGTCAACGATTGTCGCGTGATCGTTTTTTTGAAGTTGTCTCCGAAGCACTGGCCGGTGGTGTTGATGCCGTGCTGGTCAGGGAGAAGCAGATGGACTCCGCCCGCCTTCTCGCTTTCACATCCCACCTGCGGGAACTGACCAGCAGTCACAAGGCAAAACTGATCATCCACACTCAAGCCGATATCGCCAAGGCAGTGAGTGCTGATGGTGTGCATCTCGCCTCAACTGATCTGGCAGAGATCCCCTCGGTTCGTGAATGGTTGAACAACCCGGATATGACCATCTCCGCTTCATGTCACAATGAGATCGAACTCGGTTTCGTACAGCGGTTTGGTGCTGACTACGCCTTTCTCTCTCCCGTGTTCCCAACCCAAAGTCATCCCGGCGAACCGCATCTCGGTATGGAAACATTCAGGAAGATGACAGGGACAACCTCTCTACCCGTGATCGCCTTGGGTGGAATCAATGCAGAGAATCGAAATCAATTAGAAGGTTTTGGTGTTGCCGTCATCGGCTCCATTTTCGACGCCAATGATCCAAAAGCAGCGGCTACAGAGCTTCTTTAACCAGGTTTCCGACCAGTTGAATTGAATGCCGAAAGCAGATGTTCAGATTTTGAATAAACCCTCCGCATGCCGGGCAAGAACAGTCTCAACATCACTACGTGACAGATCAAGTCCAACCTGTTTCATGGAGGTTACCGGACGATCAACCATACCGCAGGTAACGATCCCGTCAAAATGCTTCATGTTCGGATCGATATTGATGGCAATGCCGTGGTAGGTGACCCACTTTCGACAGCGTACACCGGCTGCAGCGATCTTCCTCTCACCAACCCAGACGCCTATGCCACGCTCATTTCGACCAGCCTCCACTCCAAAATATGACAACATTCGGATTACCATCTCCTCAAGCCGCCAGACATGCTTATGCAGATCCTGCTCACTGCTGATATCGAGAATTAGGTAGCAGACCAGTTGCCCTGGGCCGTGGTAGGTCACCTCACCACCACGCCCGGTCGGATAGACCTCGATCTCATCCCCGTCAATTTTGCAGGTAAGCACATCGCTCTCGCTGGCAGAGGTGCCGAGTGTGTAGACCGGTGGATGCTCGGTAAAAATCAGCGTGTTGCCACGCCGCTTCTCTAACAGCTCTGCGACATATCTCTCCTGCTCCAGCACCGACTCAGGATAGGATTGCATATTGTGGTGAATCACCTTTAGGGAGGCTGCCATAGGAGCCAAATCTGTAACCATGTCAGACATCATCAAAACGCTAGCGATGTGACCGTGCATTGACCATGAAATTGAGTGCTCTACAATAGAGGATTCTTTCTACAGGAGCGGGTCTTGAGCAAAACTAATCCACCATTACCAGCGATTGAAAAACTCTCTTTCGAAGAGGCTCTTCAGCAATTAACTGAACTGGTGGAGAAACTGGAATCCGGTCAACTTCCACTGGAAGAGAGTGTGGCCGCTTTTGAATCCGGCGTGCAACTTTCAAGACGCTGCGAATCTCTGCTCGATCATGCTGAACAGCGCCTGCAAATCCTTAACGACCAAGATAGCGAGTAAGCGTGCCAGACATCTCATTCCTTGAAACGCATGCAACGCATGTAAACGGTGCATTGGAGCAACTGCTTGCCACGAAACGCGGCGCTGTACCTGAACGCCTTTGGGATGCGATGAGCTATTCTCTGTTGGCTGGTGGAAAGCGAATTCGCCCTGCACTGATCCTGGAGTGTTACAAAACGTGTGGCGGTGACAACTCTGAATCTGTGATGCATGCAGCTATGAGTATCGAGAGCATGCACACATACTCTCTGATCCATGATGATCTTCCATGCATGGATGATGATGATCTCCGTCGTGGTATGGCGACATGTCACAAACAGTTTGATGAAGCTACAGCTATCCTTGCTGCTGATGCACTGCAGGCACTGAGCTTTGAGCTCCTCACCGACTCCGATCACCCTATTGAAACCCGTCTTGAACTGGTCAAACGTCTTTCTATCGCATCAGGTGCCCAGGGCATGGTAGGTGGGCAGATGCTTGATATGGAAGCTGAGGCAGACGGTGTTAACGGTGTGCTGGAAGTGGAGCGCATCCATGTACATAAAACCGGTGCGTTGCTCCGCTATAGCTGTGAAGCAGGTGCACTACTGGCAGGCTCAACACTTGATCAGCTCAAGGCCTGCTCCCGTTTCGGCAAAGCGGTTGGCCTGCTGTTTCAGATTGCTGATGATATTCTGGATGCTACGGCCACCTCGGATGAACTGGGTAAAAGCGCTGGCAAAGACGCTGCACAAAACAAAGCAACCTATGTGTCACAGGTTGGGCTGGAGAAATCGCGCGAGCTGGCCGAAGAGATGCGTGATATCGCGCTGGAAGCGTGTGAGCCACTCGGCTCGGAAGGTGCTCAACTCAAGTCACTGGCCCACTATATTTATGGTCGTAACAGATGAACGAACCAATTGAACTACTGAACGGGATTCGTGGCGTTGCTGACCTGAAAGCGCTATCGCGTGAGCAACTTCCTCAGCTTGCACGTGAGATGCGACAGTATCTGATCAAAACACTGGCGCCCATCGGTGGTCATCTGGGTGCCGGGCTTGGTGTTGTAGAGCTCTCCATCGCGCTCCACTACCTCTACGACTCCCCAAACGATAAAATTGTATGGGATGTCGGGCACCAAGCCTACCCACACAAGATTTTAACCGGGCGACTGGAGCAGATGCCAACGATTCGTCAATACGGTGGCCTCTGCGGCTTTACTAACCGGGTAGAGTCTGAACATGATGCGTTTGGTGCAGGCCACGCCTCCACCTCGATCTCTGCAGCGTATGGGATAGCGGTCGGGCGTGACCTTAAACATGAAGATCACCATGCCATCGCGGTCATCGGTGATGGCGCCCTGACCGGCGGTATGGCTTTTGAAGCACTGAACCATGCTGGCGCTCATAACAACCGCCTGCTGGTGATCCTCAACGACAATGAGATGTCGATCGCTCCCAATGTCGGAGCTATGTCCGCCTACCTGGCGCGCGTGATCACTGGTAAGACTTACACTGGCGTAAAAGACGCAACAAAAAAAGTACTGGAAAAACTTCCTGGCGCGCTTGAGGCGGCCAAACGAGTTGAAGAGCATGTGAAGGGGATGATCACCCCGGGCACCCTGTTTGAAGAGATGGGCTTCCGTTATATCGGCCCGATTGACGGCCATGATTTTGATCACCTGCTACCCACACTTGAAAACTGCAAGGCGCTTGACGGCCCGATCCTGCTTCATGTTCTTACCAAGAAAGGATTTGGCTTCTCTCCAGCCGAGGATGATCCGGAAACGTGGCACGGGCTCGGCCCTTACAACATTGAAGATGGTGAACCGATCAAATCGGACGGCACACCGCCAAGTTATACGCAGGTGTTTGGCAATACGCTGGCCGACCTTGCTGACAAAGATGATCGCATTGTCGCCATTACAGCAGCTATGCCGGGTGGCACAGGCGTCTCTATTTTCGAACGCAGACATCCGGATCGCTGTTTTGATGTCGGCATTGCCGAACAGCATGCCGCTACGTTTGCTGCCGGCCTGGCTACAGAGGGGCTACGCCCGGTGGTCGCGATCTACTCTACCTTCATGCAACGTGCCTACGATCAGATTATTCACGACGTCTGTATTCAGAATCTGCCTGTCCTCTTCTGCATGGATCGGGCTGGTATTGTTGGTGCGGATGGGGCTACCCATACCGGCATGTTTGATATCGCATATCTACGCTGTCTGCCAAACCTCACCATCATGGCTCCCAAAGATGAGATGGAGTTGCAAAATATGTTGGCTACTGCATTCACGCTTGATGGCCCATCGGCCATTCGATACCCACGTGGAAATGGGACTGGCCTCGAAATGAATGAAGCCTCACCACTATCTGTCGGTAAGGCAGAACTTCTTCGTGAAGGTGGCGATGGCCTGCTCATCACCGTTGGCACCCGTGCAGAAGATTCAATGACCGCCGTAGAATCGCTCTCATCTGAAAACGGCATCAACTACACCATTCTTAACCTTCGCTTTATCAAACCACTGGATATTGAAAACATCAAAGCCCACCTGAAGCCAGGCAAACCGCTGGTGGTGGTTGAAGAGGGAGCTGCACAAGGTGGAATCGGCGAAGCTATTGCAACGCTTGCGCTATCATCAGGTTGGCAGGGAAATTTTGCTCATATCGGTATGCCTGATGTTTTTCCTGAACATGGCACTCAGAGTGAGATCCTTCGCGACCTTCAACTTGATGCTTCAGGTATAGCAAAACGCCTCAGAGAAGCCTCAGAACTTTGACACTGTTTCCAGGCGCATCTACATTCTCTATATGCGCCTGATCATGACTACCCTCTTGATGTTTGGCCTGAGTGGAATAGCTCTGGCTGATGATGCCGCTTATTATATCGGGGCGCGCAGTGGCGCAGACGTCTTTGCTTCGCCAAATAAACGTGCTGAAGTAACAGCACACCTACCCAGAATGAGCTCCGTCACCATTCTCCAGAAACGCCGAAACTGGTGGAAAGTCAAAACCATCGATGCCAGGCAAGAGGTCTCAGGCTGGGTCTTTGAAGGGTCTGTTCGTAAACGTTACAAGAGTGCCAAAGCCAAGAAAAAATCGTCTTTCTTTACCGGCTTTGCATCCATGTTCCGTTCACCTGAACCACCACGAAAAACCGCTGTGCTCGGTGTCCGGGGCCTTGAGGATGATGGTACGGCCAGTGCTGAAAGAGCGGCCACTAAAAGTGCTAATAAAATGGTAAAGTGGATGGATACGCTGAATGTGGAAGATGGGGCAGTAGAAGCATTCATTGATGAAGGGGATCTCAACCCATGAAATATTTTCTACCCATCATCATTTCAACAATACTGCTTACAGCTCCCGCCTCCGCATTTGACCTCAGTGGGTTCGGCCTGGATAACTCAGGCCAGTTGGGAGAGCGACTGGGTCAGGCCGAACAACTTTTCAGGGTTGCATCAGCGCTCGTACCCATCTCCGATGAAGAAGAGATCATACTCGGGAAGAGAGTCGCAGCCCGGGTCATTGCCCGTTACGGCGTTGAAAATAATGCCAAAATGACCTACTACCTCAATCTGATAGGAACAGCGATTGCTCAGCGCTCAGATCGAGCCGATATTCCTTATCACTTTGCCATCCTCGCTACTGATGATGTTAATGCGTATGCATGTCCGGGCGGTTATATATTTTTAACCCGTGGTGTACTAAAGATGGTGCGTGATGAAGCCGAGCTGGCAGCGGTACTGGCTCATGAAATATCTCACGTAACAGAACGCCATATCGTTAACGCCATGAGAAACGCTAAGTTCATGAAGGTTGGTAGCGAAGTAGCAGCCGAAGCATTTCAGACTCCCGGCCCACTGCTGGAACAGATGACCGGGTTTGCGACAGATGCCCTATTCACAGGTCTAAATAAAAAAGATGAGTATGCGTCCGACGGCAAGGCAGTCGAGTATCTGAACCGACTGGGTTACGACTACCCGGCGATGTTTGATGTGTTGGAGCTTTTAGACAACCGTCGCAAACAGGGTGCAACCAAGGTGCTATCCAAAACACATCCATCTCCACAGACACGGATTCGGCAACTTAAATCGAAAGCAAAAAAACTTGCTCTTGATGAACCAACTGGTATTCGGCTCTCCAACCGTTTTAACAGCCGCTCCCTCTGATCTGTTTGCTCTCTCCACATTTTACCTTTGCCCTTTTATCCTTTAGAAGGCGCATGCTCACGCCATATCCGGCATGGTTATCCACAGTGGACAGAAAGCCACAATCCCTGGAGTCGAAGAAATGAGTTCTGGCAGTAAAAAAAAGCGCCTTGATCATCTGCTTACCGATCGCGCTCTGGCCGAGAGTGGTTCTCAGGCCCAGAGGCTTATTATGGCCGGACTGGTCTATGTGAAAGGCCAAAAATCGGACAAGGCAGGCACAAAATTTCCATCTGATGTGGAAATCGAAGTTCGTGAGACACTGAAATATGTCTCTCGTGGCGGCCTAAAGCTTGAAAAAGCACTGAACCACTTCCCTTTTGATGCCAAGGGAGCCATCTGTATGGATGTCGGCGCATCAACGGGTGGGTTTACCGATATGCTACTGCAGAATGGTGCTAAAAAAGTTTACGCTGTTGATGTTGGTCATAGCCAGCTCCACTACAAAATGCAGAACGACCCGCGTGTGATCAACCTTGAGAAGACTCATGTTCGCCTGTTAACTGAAGAACATATACCTGAGATGGTCGATGCCATTGTTATCGACACCTCTTTCATCTCCCTGACCAAGGTGTTGCCATTTGCATGGCCTTTTCTTAAACAGGGAGGGTGGTGTGTGGCACTGATCAAGCCTCAGTTTGAAGTGGGTGCCAAGCAACTCGTCAAAGGCGTCGTTAAAGATGATGATGTCCGTCAGTCCGCCATTGATAAGATTCTCACCTTTGTGCCGGAACTGTCAGGTTGCGAAACCGTCGGGGTAACAGAGTCCCCCATTCATGGTCCAAAGGGAAATGTTGAATTTCTCCTCGGCCTCCGTTACATACCTGATGTCTGAATCATCTAACTCTTTTTATAATCTAGGTCCGGAGCAAGTGCTTCAAGCCATTGAGAGTATTGGCTTTGATTGCAATGGCTCTCAGCTGGCGCTGAACTCTTATGAAAACAGGGTCTATCAGATCGGTATTGAAGGCGAGCGGCCACTGGTTGCCAAGTTTTACCGCCCTAACCGCTGGAAGGACGGGGCGATTCTTGAAGAGCACCTGTTTACCCTCGAACTGAACGCACTGGAGATCCCGGTGGTACCTCCACTTGAATTCGATGGTGAAACACTGTTCACCCATAACAGTTACCGCTTCTCCCTATACCCTTTAAGAGGGGGAAGAGCACCCGACCTGGAGAACATGGCCCAACTCAAACAGCTTGGCCGCTTTATGGGGCGTATTCATGCACTGGGAGCGAGTGCTCCATTTGAGCATCGTCCTACACTGGATATCGAGCATTTTGGCGATGACTCTTATAGCTACCTTCTGGATGAGGGCTTTATCCCACCTGAGTTGGAAAAAGCATACGAGAAGGTTACTGAAGACCTGTTGGATCATATTGAGTCGATCTTTGAATCTGTCCCATCAGCTTCGCATATCCGGCTACATGGAGATTGTCACCCAGGAAATATCCTTTGGACCGATTCAGGCCCTCATATTGTTGACTTTGATGATGCACGTATGGGCCCTGCTGTTCAGGATATCTGGATGTTTCTAACCGGCAGCCGAACTCACCGGAAGGGTGCCCTGTCTGAGTTTCTGGAGGGCTATACTCGCTTCTTTGAATTTGATCTCAGGGAGATGGCAATGATGGAGGGGCTTCGTACGCTACGCATGATGCACTATGCAGCATGGCTGGCACGCCGTTGGGATGACCCGGCTTTCAAACACGCATTCCCGTGGTTTAACAGCCAGAATTACTGGGAAGAGCATATACTCTCACTCAAAGAGCAGGCTTCTGCTCTGCATGAGGAACCACTACAGTGGGTTTGATTGTTTGATTCGAGAAATACTTCCTGTATTTCTCTTTTTTATCGCTTCACAGGTACATGCCATGCTTCGCTTACGGTCTCATTTCATTTGTCCGCCACACATCCATGTGTGGAATTGTTTCGCCACATGCCACTTCTGCTATAAGCTTCCTCTCATGGAAGAGCGACTGATTGCACTGGAAACAAAAATCTCCTATCAGGACCATCTGATTCAGGAGTTAAATGATGTGGTAACACGCCAACAAGGGCAGATTGATCAGCTGGAAGCAGAGATGAAGCGAATCCGTGATCACCTGAAAGGAACTACCGAATCGCAACTGGCCCGACCTGATGAAGAGATTCCTCCTCCTCACTACTAAAGCCGAATCAGCTCCATACAAAGGAAAGCGATAACTGAGCGAATTGATTGTGATTTAATAGCGCGGAGAGCCTATCTATCTTGAGAGCTTCTCATCCAGGGTGCGAACAAACTCCACGTATGAAACACCACACGCCTTGCAATATTCACGAAGCTCAAGGATATCCAAACGCTTTTCACCAGATTCAACTTTTGAAACATAAGAGTTCGGTCGATTCAGGCGTCGCTGAATCTCAGGCCCTGAAAGGCCCACATCTTTGCGCATCTCTTTAAGATGTTGCAACAGCACGGTTTCTTGTCCGCTCCATTTATACCTACCCATTAGCAGGACATTAACACAAATTTGTGATTTCTCCCGATATAGGAGTGAAATGTCTTGCCTTGTTCGTCTTTAATTAATAGACCAGCCATCAAACCTCCGCAAGACCCATGCCAGAAACCCGGAAGAATTCATGGATCCAGAACATGTTTTTTAGACCCTTTTATTTTCCTTATTTATTCAACTAATTTCATAGGGGTATCCATCAGGATTTATAATAAAGGGAAAATCCTTCACCTGAATCATAAACGTCGATATCCCGCTTATGCGCCAGCTCAATCACACTGCCAGCAGAGCCTTTACCGCAACCAAAAATATCAGTATGAATTTCCACCGGCAAAATCTTTCCTATGCAGGAGTTTCATACCCAAAATCTAGTATAAAACGTCATTGGTTTTTTCATACCTCCAACACGCAACATCTTGTAAAGTAAGTGATTTTTTCATTTCCCTAATTCATCTCTGACTTTGGCATATCATATGCTCCAGGAATGTCATGAAACAACGCCAATACATCAGACACCCATCCGGGATCCCTATTGATGCAAGCCTTAGCGATGGTGGCTCTGTCAATCAGACTGGAGTAGTGAATATTAGTGAAGGAGGGCTGGCCTTTGACAGCCACTCCTCACTTCCTGTTGGTGCAACCATTACCATTCGGATTCCTCAGGTTAACCTCTCCTTTAACGTGACTGGCCAGGTAGTTTGGATCAAGGAGAGTGAAGGAGGCTTTACCATGGGTATTGCATTCAACAACAAAGATGAAGCCTTTCGGGCACGCATGGTTGAACAGGTATGCCATATCGAAAGCTACTGGAGACATGCTCGAGAGCATGATGGTCGAAACATCTCCATTGAAGAGGCTGCCAGTGAGTGGATTTCCCGTTTCGCAGCAGAGTTCCCCAGACACTGAATCAAATCATAACGTTTTCAGATAAGCGATAATGTCATCGCGTTTTGCTTTATCAGAAACGCCCCTGAATCCCATTTTGGTTTTAGGTTTAATCGCTTTTGGATTAGTTAACCATGCATCCAGTGCCGCGCTGTCCCATACAGCATACGGAACACCATCAATAACAGGTGCACGATTATAGATCCCCATCAGGGTCGGCCCGACCTTCTTACGATCTTTATCAAAGTGGTGGCAGGCACCACATTTTCCTTTTGTCAGTTTCGCACCCATCTTAACATTTCCCAAGACTGTTTTCACATCAGCGGGTTCAATCACAGAGTCTGAAATTTTAACAGCCTCAGGAATCGGCTGCTTTACAACCTCTTTTGTTAGCTCCTCTTCAGTAACGGCTGGCTGAACCTCTTTTTTCTCCACCACAGACTCTTTTGCAACGGTCTCTGCGCTATTTATAACTTCGGGAGCTACTGTCGCAGGTTTACTTATCTTACTGGTCTCTGGAGCGAGTTTCTCTGGCTGAATTGCTTCTTGCTGGAGCACCTCCTCTACCGCAACCGGAGCCAGGTGAGACTCAGTGTCTGACTTGGGTGATACAGGCTGCTGACAGGCGGCAAGCGCTATTATAACAAGCGGAATCAGGTGAACAATTTTCATCGTATCCTCCATCATGAGCACACCAAACCATTATTGCATAAAAAGGTGATACTCTATTTTCATTAATAATAACACACACCATCTGGAATACAGGCCACCTGGCTGCTCGTTACGTGTAATCTTTGCACGCAAAAAAAAGAGGCCCCAACAGGAGCCTCTTTTTATACCATCAGAAATGCTTCTTACGCAGCTTCATCTGCCGAATCAATTCCGGCATCTGCTTCAACACCTTCTTCAGCTACTTCGGAGAGTTCCCGGGCAATCTCAGCTTCAAGAATTGCATCTGCCTCTGCAACAACTTCAACCACTTCCTCTTCACCCTCTGCTTTAGGCGCATTGCGAACTGCAAGACCTGTACCAGCTGGTAGAAGACGTCCAAGGATTACGTTTTCCTTGAGTCCGGTCAGCCAGTCAACACGACCTGCAAGTGCTGCTTCAGTGATAACACGTGTCGTCTCCTGGAACGAAGCCGCTGAGATAAACGACTCAGTGTTCAAAGAGGACTTGGTGATACCCAACAGGATCGGTTCGATAACTGCAGGAGCTTTACCTGCAGCAATCAGCTGACGATTCTGTCTAAGTGCAGACTTACGGGTTACCTGCTCTCCAGCCACGAAGGTTGAGGAACCAGGTTCGATAATCTGCACTTTGCGCATCATCTGACGAACAATCACTTCGATGTGCTTATCATTGATTTTCACACCCTGCAGTCGATAAACCTCCTGCACTTCATCCGTGAGGTAGTTAGCCAGCGCTTCAACACCCAGAACTTTCAAAATATCCTGTGGTGCAGGCGAGCCTTCCATCAGACGCTCACCACGGCGAACACGGTCACCCTCCTGAACAGTCAGGTGGCTTCCCTTCGGAATCTGATACTCAAACGGATCAGCACCATCATCAGGCTCAACGTAAACACGGCGTTTACCACGAATATCCTTACCGAAACTGATCACACCATCACGAGCCGCGATGAATGCCAGATTCTTAGGCTTACGCGCTTCAAACAGCTCAACCACACGAGGCAGACCACCGGTAATATCCTTGGTTTTCGAAGTTTCACGTGGCAAACGTGCGAGCACATCACCAGCCTTCACCTCTTCACCCTCCTGTTTATTCAGGATTGCACCTGGAGACAGGAAGTAACGTGCCGGAACATTAGTACGTGGAATCACAATCGGATCAGCTTCAGGATCTTTTGGATCTACAAGCTGCATCTGAGGACGCAGTGCTTCCTTACGTGTTTCAGAAACCTGAATAACAACACTACTGGACATGCCGGTTACTTCATCGGTCTGTTCGCGGACAGTCTTGCCCTCTTCCAGATCAACACAGCGAACTTTACCATCCACTTCAGCAATTAGCGGCATGGTGTATGGATCCCACTCAGCCAGCATCTGGCCGGTTTTGATCTTGTCTCCACTGCTGATACGCAGGCGTGCACCGTAAGGAATACGATAACGCTCAAGCTCTTTGCCCTTCGTATCTGCAACCGTAACTTCAGTATGACGGTTGATGATAATATCAATACCTTCGCTATCACGTACAACCACTTCATTTTCCAGCGTTGCTGTTCCGTTGAATTTAGATTCAACATGCGCCTGCTCTGCAGAACGGGATGCAGTACCACCAACGTGGAACGTACGCATGGTCAGCTGTGTACCCGGCTCACCAATCGACTGAGCAGCGATCACACCAACTGCCTCACCCATTCCAACAGGTGTACCATGACCAAGATCACGACCATAACAGGCTGCACAAACACCCTCTTCCGACTCACAGGTCAGAACAGAACGAATCTTCAACTGCTCAATCGCAGCCTCATCAATCTTCTCAACAAGATCTTCACTGATCATTGCACCTGCTGGTGCAATCTCCTCACCGGAGATCGGATCAAGTGCAGACTCAAGCAGAACACGGCCAAGTACACGCTCAGACAACGGTTCAATCACTTCACCGCCCTCTACCAGTGGAGAGATGGTGATGCCTTCAGTAGTACCACAGTCCTGTTCACGAATTACAGCATCCTGTGCCACATCTACCAGACGACGAGTCAGATAACCTGAGTTCGCTGTCTTCAGTGCAGTATCGGCAAGACCTTTACGAGCACCATGGGTTGAGATGAAGTATTGAAGTACCGATAGGCCCTCACGGAAGTTGGAGGTAATCGGATTTTCAATAATTGATCCATCCGGTTTCGCCATCAGACCACGCATACCTGCAAGCTGACGAATCTGCTGGGCAGAACCACGAGCTCCGGAATCGGCCATCATGTAAACAGAGTTGAATGTCGCAGTGGACTCCTTCTCTTTACCGTCTGCTGATGTGATCTCTTCGGTCGAAAGATTATCCATCATCGCGCGGGCAACTTTATCAGTAGTGTGTGTCCAAAGGTCAATTACCTTATTATAACGCTCACCGGCAGTGATCAGACCATCACGATACTGTGACTGAACCTCTTTCACTTCTTTCTCAGTCGCAGCCACCAATTTGTACTTCTCGTCAGGAACAATCACGTCACCCAGACAGAAAGATGCACCCGAACGGGTTGCATAAGTGTAACCCAATACTTTTACCCGATCAGCCAGAAGTACGGTCGCTTTATTACCAGCAAGGCGATAGCACTGTTCAATCAGGCCACCTACTTCCTTCTTGCCCAGCACTCTGTTGATGCTCTCAAATGGCATCTCATCAGGCAGTACAGTTGAAAGAATGGCCCGACCAACCGTGGTCTTCTCACGGTTGCCACGAACACGGCAGTTGATACGAGAGTGAATATTTACAATACCGGCATCATAGGCACGTAGTACCTCTTCAGCGGAGGAGAAGGTCATGCCTTCACCCGGCTCAAACGGTTTGTCACGTGTCAGGTAGTAGATACCGAGAACCATATCCTGGGTCGGTACAATTACTGGCTTACCTGTTGCAGGTGTCAGGATGTTGTTGGTCGACATCATCAATGCACGACACTCTGTCTGCGCCTCAATCGAGAGCGGCACATGCACAGCCATTTGGTCACCATCGAAGTCAGCATTGAATGCTGTACAGACGAGTGGGTGCAGCTGAATCGCTTTACCTTCAATCAAAATCGGTTCAAATGCCTGGATACCAAGACGATGCAGTGTTGGTGCACGGTTAAGCATAACAGGGTGCTGATGAATAACTTCAGCAAGAATATCCCAAACTTCCGGAATTCCCTGCTCTACCAGTTTCTTGGCAGCCTTAATGGTTGTTGCCAGGCCACGAAGCTCAAGCTTGTGATAGATAAACGGCTTGAACAGCTCCAATGCCATCTTTTTAGGAAGACCACACTGATGCAGTTTCAGCTCAGGACCAACCACGATCACCGAACGGCCGGAGTAGTCCACACGTTTACCCAACAGGTTCTGACGGAAACGTCCCTGCTTACCCTTAATCACATCAGAGAGTGATTTCAGCGGACGACGGCTGTTACCGGTAATCGGCTTGGAACGACGCTCGTTATCAAACAGTGCGTCAACCGACTCCTGCAGCATACGCTTCTCATTACGGGTAATAATCTCCGGTGCATTCAGCTCCAGCAGGCGACGCAAACGATTGTTACGGTTGATTACACGGCGGTATAGATCATTCAGGTCGGACGTTGCAAAACGGCCACCATCCAGTGGTACCAACGGACGAATTTCCGGTGGCAATACAGGAACAACTTCCAGAATCATCCACTCAGGGCGATTACCGGAACCGATCATCGATTCAACGGTCTGAAGACGCTTGGTCAGCTTGGTTAGTTTGGTTACGGCCTTGGTTGCACCAATCTGAGCACGCAGGCTCTGGCGCTCCTCTTCAAGGTCGATGCTTGAAAGCATCTCACGCAGAGCTTCTGCACCCATCACAGCACGGAACTCTTCACCGTACTCTTCAAATGCTTCGATATACTCTTCTTCAGTCAGAATTTGATACTGATCAAGACTGGTCAGTCCTGGATCCAGAACCACATAAGATTCGAAGTAGAGTACACGCTCCAGCTCTTTCAGTGTCTTATCCAGCAGCAGGCCGATACGAGACGGCAGACTTTTCATGAACCAAATGTGTGCGACAGGTGCCGCCAGATCAATGTGACCCATGCGCTCACGACGAACCTTGGACTGGATCACTTCAACCGAACACTTCTCACATACAACACCGCGATGCTTCAGGCGTTTATATTTACCACAAAGGCACTCGTAGTCTTTGATCGGGCCAAAAATCTTGGCACAGAACAGACCATCGCGTTCCGGTTTGAACGTACGGTAGTTGATTGTCTCTGGCTTCTTAACTTCGCCGAAGGACCAGGAACGAATTTTTTCAGGACTTGCCAGACCAACCCGAAGACCGTCAAAGTCTTCAATGCTGTTCGGCTTTTGGAACATTTTCAGTAGTTCTTGCATGCCTTATTCTCCTTCGCCTTCAACAGGTTTTTTAACCATCTCCAGATCAATGCCCAATGCATTCAACTCCTTCGTCATCACGTTGAATGACTCAGGAATGCCTGCTTCAAAGGTCAAATCACCACGAACAATGGATTCATACATCTTAGTACGGCCCTGAACATCATCCGACTTCACAGTCAGCATCTCCTGCAGGGTATATGCCGCGCCGTATGCTTCCAGCGCCCAAACTTCCATCTCACCGAAACGCTGGCCACCGAACTGGGCTTTACCACCCAACGGCTGCTGCGTTACCAGCGAGTAAGGACCAGTTGAACGAGCATGAATCTTCTCATCCACCAGATGATGGAGCTTCAGGATATACATCTGACCAATCGTTACGTCCTGATCAAAAGCATCACCTGTACGGCCATCAAACAGTTTTGTCTGGCCAGTTGGTGAAACGCCTGCGAGCTCAAGCATCCGCTTAATATGATCCTCTTTCGCGCCATCAAATACCGGCGTTGCAATCGGAATACCGCCCTTCAGGTTATCAACCAGCTCAACCAGCTCATCTTTCTTCAGGCCTTTAATGCTCTTACAAGCTGCCGCATCTTCTGCATAAATATCCAACAGGAAATTACGAACCTCATCCTGCTTGAACTCGGCACGAACCATTTCAGCCAGTCTGCGACCCAGTTCATGAGCAGCCCAACCCATATGAATCTCGAAAATCTGTCCGATATTCATACGTGAAGGTACGCCCAATGGATTGAGGCAGATATCTACCGGTGTACCATCTTCGGTAAACGGCATGTCCTCTTCCGGTACAATCACCGAAATCACACCCTTGTTACCATGGCGGCCCGCCATCTTATCACCCGGCTGAAGCTTACGTTTAACAGCAACAAACACCTTCACGATCTTAATCATGCCAGGTTTCAATTCAGAGCCTTCACGAACTTTGCCAACCTTCTCTTCGAAACGGGATTCAAGCTTCGCACGCTCTTTATCCATACTCTCAAGAATTTCGGCAACACGCTCATTGATTGCATCGTCAGCAACAGATGCAGCAGAGAGGTCACGCAGAGCCAGTGATGCCAGGTGCTCAGAAGTAACCTCTGCTCCCTTCTTCAGACCCTTAACAGTTGCCGCCTTCTGGCCAGCCATCATGTCCTGAAGACGTGTCATCACGTTACCTTCAAGAATGCGCCTTTCATCTTCCTTATCCGCGTACAACTGCTCAACTTCCATCTCTTCAATGGACTTGGCACGATCATCCTTCTCATCGCCGCGACGAGTGAATACCTGAACGTCAACAACAACGCCCTCATCACCCGGCTTGATGCGAAGTGATGAATCACGAACATCCGATGCCTTTTCACCGAAGATGGCACGCAGCAGCTTCTCTTCAGGAGAGAGCTGGGTTTCACCCTTCGGTGTGATCTTACCAGCAAGAATATCACCGGCTTTTACTTCTGCGCCTACGTAAGCAATACCGGAATCATCCAGATGGCGAAGTGCTTCTTCACCCACATTTGGAATATCACGTGTGATCTCTTCATCACCCAGCTTGGTCTGCCGTGCAACGCACTCAAACTCTTCAATGTGAATGGATGTATAGACATCATCTTTCACCAGCTTTTCAGAGATAACAATCGCATCCTCAAAGTTGTAACCGCGCCATGGCATCAGAGCCACCAACGCATTACGACCAAGTGCCAGATCACCCAGATCAGTCGAAGGACCATCTGCAATGATATCGCCCTTTCTTACCAGATCGCCGGCTTTAATGATTGGACGCTGATTGAAGCAGGTGTTCTGGTTGGAGCGGCGATATTTAAACAGACGATAGATATCAACACCCGGTTCGCCCGGAGCCTGTTCATCATCATTTACACGTACAACGATACGGCTGCCATCAACGCTCTCAATAGAACCACTACGACGTGCAACAACAGTTACGCCGGAGTCACGTGCCACTTCAGCTTCCATGCCTGTACCAACCAGTGGCTTCTCAGCACGAACCAGAGGCACGGCCTGACGCTGCATGTTGGAACCCATCAAGGCTCGGTTTGCATCATCATGCTCAAGGAATGGAATCAGACCCGCTGATACCGAAATCAGCTGTGATGGAGAGATGTCCATGTAGTCGATATCGACAGGGGCAGCCATAATGAAATCGCCATCCTGACGACACTGAATCATATCAGCGACAAATACGCCCTTCTCATCAACCTTGGCGTTAGCCTGTGCAATGGTAAGGCCTGCCTCATTAATAGCAGAAAGATAAACCACATCTCTTGTCAGCTTACCATCAACCACCTTACGGTACGGCGCTTCAATAAAGCCGAAGTCATTGACCTTGGCAAAACTTGAAAGTGAGTTGATCAGACCAATATTCGGTCCTTCAGGCGTCTCAATTGGGCAGAGACGTCCATAATGGGTTGGATGCACGTCACGCACTTCAAAACCAGCACGTTCACGCGATAAACCACCGGGACCGAGTGCAGAGAGACGACGCTTATGCGTCACTTCTGAAAGTGGATTGGTCTGATCCATAAACTGTGACAACTGAGATGAACCAAAGAACTCTTTCACAGACGCGATCAACGGCTTCGCATTGACCAGATCAGACGGCATCATCTCAGTTAGATCGCCAGAGCTCAGACGTTCACGAATAGCGCGTTCCATACGGATCAGACCCAGACGAATCTGGTTTTCAAGCAGCTCACCTACTGAGCGAAGACGACGGTTACCTAGATGATCGATATCATCTACTTCACCAATACCATCACGAAGTTGCAGAAGTGTGTCCATCGACAACAGAATATCTTCTACTCGCAGTGTTCCCTGATCCAGAGGCACAGCATCGTTTGAGATATTCAAACGGCTGTTCAACTTCATACGACCCACATTGGAGAGGTCGTAGCGGGATGCGTCAAAGAACATCGATTCAAACAGTGCCTTAGCTGTCTCAACGGTTGGTGGCTCACCAGGGCGCATCATACGATAGATCTCTACCTGTGCCTCCTCCTTAGACTGAACCATGTCCAGACGAAGGGTATCTGCAAGCCATGGGCCACGGTGGAAGCTATCGATAAAGAGGCAATCAAACTCTTTAATACCAGCGCCCTGAAGCGCTGAAATGGCCTCTTCGGTCAGCTCCTGATTGTGGTCGAGAAGAATCTCTCCACCTTCAATCATGATCGGCTCAGCAATGACTTCACCCATCAGGTTTTCAGTTGGCACATCAAGCCATTCAACCTTGGCTTCTGTCAGCTTCTTAATAGCCAGCTTGGTGATTTTCTTGCCTTCAACGACAATCTTCTTAGCACCGACTTTAATATCTGTTGCTGCACGACTACCAAGGAACTGCTCTGCATCAAAGCGAACCTGGAAACCATCTTTATGAATACGGTAAGTACGACGTGCATAATAACGATCAAGAATATCCTGCTGAGAAAGACCCAAAGCCTTTAGCAATACGCCTGCAGGCATTTTACGACGCAGGTCGATACGGAAGTGAACTTTATCCTTGGCATCAAATTCGAAATCGAGCCATGAGCCGCGATATGGAATAACACGGGCTTTAAAAAGGAACTTGCCTGATGCGTGGGTCTTGCCTTTGTCATGATCGAAAAAGACACCCGGTGAACGATGCATCTGAGAAACAATCGCACGCTCAGTACCATTGATAATGAAAGATCCATAATCAGTCATCAATGGAATTTCACCCATATATACAGACTGGTCACGAACCTCTTTAACTTTGCGCTTTGCGCCCTTTTCGCCTTCGCCAAAAATCTTCAGGCGCAGCTTCACCTTTACAGGCAGTGCATAGGTCAGGTCACGCCGACGACACTCATCAAGGTCATAACGTGGCGGGTTATAATCAAGCCCTTCAAAATGGAGCTCAGCGTTTCCACCGTAATCCTTTACAGGAAATACATTCTGGAATACTGATGCCAGACGTGCTCCATTAATCTCTGTTGAACCCTTGCCCACACCAACAAATTCCTGGTATGAGTCAACTTGTAGCTGGAGCATGTTCGGCATTCCGATCACCGAATCGATACTTCCAAAGTTCTTGCGAATACGTTTAACAGCAGCTTGTTTGCCCATAATTACCTCGGTCAAAATTACCTGTCAGAAGTTTATTAACTTCTTTGTTCCACTTAAGAAAACCACCTATGCAATCGGCTTTCTTAAGCGCAGAAAAGGCCAAGCCCCGGCAGTATAACTACCGGGGTTGACCTCTCATTCACTTATGCAGTGAAGTGTGCAACTGGCTGAATTACTTCAGCTCTACAGATGCGCCAGCTTCTTCCAGCTTAGCTTTCAGCTCTTCAGCTTCAGCAGCAGGAACGCCTTCTTTCACAGCTTTAGGTGCGCCGTCTACCAGCTCCTTAGCTTCTTTCAGGCCCAGACCAGTAACTTCACGTACTGCCTTGATCACCTGAATCTTCTTATCGCCTGCAGATGTAAGAACAACGTCAAAGTCACTCTTCTCTTCAGCAGCAGCACCGCCAGCGTCGCCGCCAGCTACAGCAGCAACTGCAACAGGTGCAGCAGCAGATACGCCGAATTTTTCTTCTAGTGCTGATACCAGTTCAGACAGTTCCAGTACGGACATAGTCTCAATTGCTGCGATCAGATCGTCTTTTGATAATGCTTTAGCCATTTTTAAGTATTAGCTCCTCTTGTTATTTTGCTTATTGAATAATTTGGTTCGGTGAACGATATGTTTACGCTGCTTCTTTCTGATCGCGGACTGCTGCCAGTACACGTACGAAAGAAGATGGAATCTCGTTCAAAGTACGAACAAAACCGCTGATCGGCGACTGCATGCTGCCCAACATCTTGGCCAACAATACTTCGCGCGATGGCAGGCTTGCCAATGCTTTAATCGCTGCTGCATCAATCGATTTGCCGTCAAGTACTCCACCCTGGATTTCCAGAGCATCATTCTCTTTTGCAAAATCTGAAATCGCTTTGGCCATACCCACTGGGTCTGATCCATATGCGATTGCAACAGGTCCGGTAAACAGCTCTTCAGCAGCCTTAAAGTCTGTACCTTCAGCTGCACGGCGAGCCAATGTGTTCTTTACAACCTGTAAAGAAACATCAGCCTGATGCAGGCGACGGCGTAGGTCTCCCATCTGGGAAACTGTCAATCCACGGTATTGAGCTACAATACCGGAAGTTGACTCAGACCAGGCAGCATGAAGATCGTCAACAACACGTTGTTTGTCTTCTCGATTCACTTCTACCCCCTTGCTTTATTCGATCCGCGCAAGCGAGCTCACACTCCATCTATGCAGGATAGTCTTTCAACCGATTAAGCTTCGCTCCGAAGAGCTCGACTCCAGCAGTCTTGGACGGATCGTTTATTAGCCAGCTATCCCCTAATCCTGTAAAGGACGCAGATCAAACCAGCTATCTTTCTTTTCGAAAGCTCTTTAAAGCTTTCACCCACCCTTCTAAGTGGAGCACCAATTCCGCACATGGAAGTGCGGCTTTAGTAAGCCTCTTGGATTTCGCAAAATTCAAGAAGCGATCCAAGCGAAAGGCACGGATGTCTTTCGCGGATCAAAATTACAGAGTCGTTACATCCAAACGAACGCCAGCACCCATAGTGGATGAGACAGTCGCGCTCAACATGTAACGGCCTTTTGCTGAAGCAGGCTTCAAACGATTCAGTTCAGCAACCAGATAGTCGATATTCTCAACCAGCTGAGCCGCATTGAATGAACGACGCCCGATAGGTGCATGAATCACACCTGCCTTGTCTACACGCACTTCAATCTGACCTGACTTAATAGCACTTACAGCCTTAGTAACATCCATAGTCACAGTGCCAAGCTTAGGGTTTGGCATCAAGCCACGAGGGCCAAGCACACGACCCAACTGACCGACCTGAGCCATCATGTCCGGTGTAGCAACAACACGGTCAAAATCCATGAAGCCATCTTTAACCTTGGCGACAAGGTCTTCTGCACCAACAAAATCAGCGCCGGCCTTCTCTGCTTCTTCAGCCTTAGGGCCTTTTGCAAACACAGCAACACGTGCTGTCTTGCCAGTACCGTTTGGAAGAGCTACAGAGCTACGAACCATCTGGTCTGCGTGACGAGGGTCAACGCCCAGCTTGATGGCAACATCAACTGATTCATCAAACTTTGCAGCTGGCTGTGCCAGAATCACATCTACTGCAGCAGTAATATTTACTGCTTCTTTAGGTAGAGCCTCGGTAGAAGCCTTCATACGTTTAGAAATCTTAGCCATGATACGCCCCCTTAACCTTCAACATTCAGGCCCATGGAACGGGCTGTACCTTCAATAATTTTTGCGCCTGCTTCTGTATCGTAGCAGTTCAGATCTGCCATCTTCGCTTCAGCAATCTCGATAAGCTGCGCACGGGTAACTGTGCCAACCTTATTCTTATTAGGTTCGCCGCTTCCCTTCTGGATCTTCGCTGCTTTTTTCAGCAGTACGGATGCAGGTGGAGTTTTGATTTCAAAATCAAACGACTTGTCTGCGTAAACGGTAATCACCACCGGAAGCGGCATACCTTTTTCCATCTCCTGTGTACGTGCATTAAACGCCTTACAGAATTCCATGATGTTTAGACCAGCCTGACCAAGGGCCGGACCGACCGGCGGAGCCGGGTTTGCTGCGCCAGCTGCTACTTGCAGCTTGACGAGTTTTTCAATCTTCTTTGCCATGTTATATCTCCATGGGTTTCAGACATCCTGTCTTTCACCTGTATTCGAGAGTTGCGTACAACTCGCTCCCACTCTTTAAGTGGTGACTCCTCTCATCCTGAGAGGAGGTCGGCTTCGGGCTCCTGCCCTTCACCTCATATCGCTACGCAAGAGCGCGGTCTTGCTACGCTTACGAGCTCATTTACATTTGCTCGTCCCACTTCCTGTGGGGATCGGGAGACTCCTTGAAGCTTCCCTTGCGCACACGGATGTGCGGCTTTAGTGAGTTAACGGGAAATCACATTTTCCGCTAACATCAAAAGCAAAAGGCATGGAAGCCTTTTGCGTATCTAATCTAACTCTTCTCGACCTGAATATAATCCAGCTCAACCGGTGTCGGGCGACCAAAAATACTAACGCTGACTTTCAGCTTAGCTTTATCTTCCATCACCTCTTCAACCACACCGTTAAACGATGCAAACGGACCATCCATCACACGAACCGCATCACCGATATCAAACATCACCTTAGGTTTAGGATGCTCAATACCCTCTTCAATCTGATGAACCAGTGCATCAACTTCACGCTGTGGCATTGGGCGAGGCTTACCACCTGAACCAAGGAATCCACTTACCTGACGTGTGCTCTTGACGATGTGCCAGGTCTCATCATTCATCTCCATCTCAACCAGAATATAACCTGGGAAAAACTTGCGCTGACTGGTTACCTTCTGACCCTCTTTCAGCTCAACCACCTCTTCACGAGGCACCATGATTTCACCAAAGCTATCAGCCAGACCAGCCCGCTCCGCGTTCTCACGAAGCATCGCCTGCACCTTGTCTTCAAAGCCTGAATAAGCCTGAACTACATACCACTGCTTAGCCATCTAGATCACCTTCTGCACAAGCCAGCTTAGACCTGAATCAACCAACCAGAGGAACAGTGAGATAAAAAGCACCATAACCACAACCATCAGCGTGGCTTGCATGGTTTCTTTACGCTCAGGCCAGACCACTTTCCTGGCCTCCACCTGAACTTCACGCATAAATTTCTGCATATCTGCTACACGACTCATCGCAAGCTCCTCTTAACCTTTAAACTCTCTGCCATCTCTTATTTAAAAAATGGCAGGCCAGGAGGGGCTCGAACCCCCGACACCCGGTTTTGGAGACCGGTGCTCTACCAACTGAGCTACTGGCCTAGAATTAAATCTTGGTCTCTTTATGTGCAGTATGTTTACGGCACGAGTTGCAGTACTTATTCAACACTAGTTTTTCAGTGCTTGTACGCTTGTTTTTATCAGTTGTGTAGTTTTTGCGCTTGCAATCTTCGCAAGCCAAAGCCAACAGTTCACGCATCTCTATTCTCCAGTGACAGAAAAGCGGCAGTAGTGAAATTCACTACCACCGCCCTGCATTTTGTTCCTTATTTACGCAGTGATAGCGGTGACGACACCGGCACCAACAGTACGGCCACCTTCGCGAATTGCGAAACGTAGCTCTTTATCCATTGCGATCGGCGTGATCAGCTCAACATCCATTGAGATGTTATCGCCTGGCATCACCATCTCT